>FXBF010000264.1_pt1 | contig 17448 bp, 15 predicted proteins | sample 5335321 | NCBI WGS metagenome assembly FXBF01 (sample SAMEA103928391, study PRJEB20085) | sediment metagenome | isolation source: sediment
AAACTCGGCATTCCGCTGCACGAGCACGCCAAACTTGCAGGTGTGGCCGTAGACGCAGTGTTTGACAGCGTTTCAGTCGCGACCACCTTCAAGGAAAAACTGTTGGATGCCGGCGTGATTTTTTGTCCGTTTTCAGAAGCCGTCATAAACCATCCCGAGTTGATTAGGAAGTATCTCGGTTCGGTTGTACCGTATCGCGACAATTTTTACGCCACGTTGAACTCTGCCGTGTTCAGCGACGGTTCCTTTGTCTATGTGCCGAAGGGCGTCCGCTGCCCGATGGAACTCTCCACTTATTTCCGGATAAACGCTGCCAACACGGGCCAGTTCGAAAGAACGCTGATCATTGCCGACGAAGGCAGTTATGTGAGCTATCTCGAGGGCTGCACGGCGCCGATGCGTGACGAGAACCAGCTTCATGCCGCAGTCGTCGAACTTGTCGCGTTGAACGACGCCGAGATCAAGTACTCGACCGTGCAGAACTGGTATCCGGGTGACGAAAACGGCGTCGGCGGTATTTACAACTTCGTCACCAAGCGTGGCGATTGCCGTGGCAACAATTCGAAAATCTCCTGGACACAGGTGGAAACCGGCTCTGCGATTACCTGGAAGTATCCGAGCTGCGTATTGCGAGGCGAGAACTCGGTCGGCGAATTCTATTCTGTTGCCGTAGTCAACAACATGCAACAGGCGGATACCGGCACCAAGATGATTCACATCGGGAGAAACACGCGGAGCACGATTGTTTCGAAAGGGATCTCGGCCGGCCGTGCACAAAATGCCTACAGAGGGCTCGTAAGAGTCATGCCGCAGGCGCACGACGCTCGCAATCACACACAATGTGATTCTTTATTGATTGGCAAAGACTGCGGTGCCCATACCTTCCCGTATATGGAAGTCAGGAACCCGAGCGCAAGAGTCGAACACGAAGCCACGACCTCGAAGATCTCCGAGGATCAGTTGTTTTACTGCCGTCAGCGCGGAATCTCGGAGGAAGACGCCGTCAACATGATCGTTAACGGCTTTTGCAAGGAAGTATTCAAAGAGCTGCCAATGGAATTTGCCGTCGAAGCGCAGAACTTGCTAAACGTAACCCTCGAGGGCGCTGTTGGCTAGTGGTCCAACGAGGTACCAGAACGAACATGCTTGAAATAAAAAATCTCAATGCAACAGTTGGAGGCGCCGCGATTCTCAATGGCCTCTCGCTGACGGTGAATGCTGGCGAAGTGCACGCGATCATGGGGCCCAACGGCTCCGGCAAGAGCACGCTCGCTCAAGTGATCGCGGGCCATGAAGATTACATTGTCACAGACGGTTCCGTTCGCTACGACGGGCGGGATCTCCTCAAACTCGCACCGGAAGAACGTGCACGAGAAGGCGTGTTTCTCGGTTTTCAATATCCGGTCGAAATCCCCGGGGTCAATAACGCATACCTCCTGAAAGCAGCGATTAACGCCAAGCGCAGACACAACAGTGAGGGCGAAGTCGATGCCTTCGAGTTCCTTCAACTCGCCCGGGAAAAAATGAAGGATCTCGATATGGATTCTGCGTTTCTCAACCGCGGCGTGAACGAGGGCTTTTCCGGCGGAGAAAAGAAACGAAACGAGATACTACAAATGATAATGCTGGAGCCGCGGCTCGCGATCCTGGATGAGACCGACTCCGGACTGGATATCGACGCGTTGAAAGCGGTCGCAAAAGGTATCAATGCCATGCGCAGCCCGGAGCGTGCAATCGTACTGGTTACGCACTATCAGCGCCTTCTCGACTACGTCGAACCCGACTTCGTACATGTGCTGTCGGAGGGCCGAATCGTTCGATCGGGTGACAAGACGCTCGCGCAGCAACTGGAAGACAAGGGTTACGAATGGGTACGGGAGGCAGAAAGCGCATGACCGTCATCGCCCATGAGTTGCTCGAGGCGGTCGTCAATCGATTGCCTGAAGACTCGTTGACGCCGGTGCGAAAAGCGGCGTTGGTACAATTCGGGAAAACAGGCTTTCCAACTGTAAGAAACGAAGACTGGAAGTACACGAACCTGGCGGCAGTAGTTGAATTAACCAACGCATCCTTATCCAACGCATCTGGATCCGTGCCTCACGCGGAATGGACTAGTGAGGCAAAACGGGCGGTCGACGAAATCCTTGAGAGCATCGACGCATGCTGGATCGTTATCGCGAACGGCGTCACTGCTGTCGAAACCCTTTCACAAGCTGCGTCCCTCGAATCCCAGGGCATCGAAATCGCGAGGCTTCGCGATCGCGGCGCCGGCTCAGCGATCGTCGCCGACGACGAAATGACGAGCTTCAACGCAGCATTGTTACAGGACGGAGTCCGAGTCCGTATTCGACCGTCTTGCGATCTGTCAAAGCCGCTCGGATTCCTGTTTGTTGATAATTCGCAAAATGGCAGCCTGAGCCAGGCACGCATTGTCATCGATGTCGAGGCCGGCGCAAAAATCGACCTGATCGAAGCGCACGTCTCGGTCGGGTCCGATCCACAGTTCGCGAATACAGTCATACAACTGAATGTTGACGACGGCGCACGGGTCGGCTTCGTACGTATTCAGGACAGAGCAGATGTACATATGCAGGTCGGGAAACTGATCGCGGGACTACAAAAAGATGCAGTGCTCGATTACGCAAGCTTCGATTTCGGCGGTTCGCTGGTGAGGAACGATGTGGCGGTCGATATTATGCAACCTGGCGCAACCGCCAAGCTGCACGGCCTCTACCTGGCCGGAGCCAAACAACATATCGACAACCATACGCGCGTCGACCACCGGGTTGGGCCCGCTGTGAGCAGGGAGGAATATCGCGGCATTCTGAATGGACGTGCGCGCTGCGTCTTCAATGGCAAGGCGGTCGTCCATGAAGGCGCGGACGGCACCGATGCCGAACAGTCGAATCACAATCTGCTGCTATCGGAGACTGCAGAAATCGATACCAAACCCGAACTGGAAATCTACGCAGACGACGTAAAGTGTGCGCATGGCGCGACTGTCGGCCAGCTCGACAAGTCCGCTCTTTTCTATCTTCGGACACGCGGCCTTGACCAGAACGAAGCGGCACAGCTTTTGACGCGGGCCTTCGCAGCACGAATCTTAGCGGCATCCCCGATCGAAGCGACCCATGCCTATATTGCCCGGAAGACAGACCGAAGGCTGGATGCACTTATTGGCGGTGACACAGCATGAGCCACGTCAGGCTAACTGATGCTGTAGACAATAGCGTCGATATCGCGAACTGCCGTGCCGATTTTCCGGCGTTATCCCAGGATATAAACGGCCATCCGATCGCATTCATCGACAGTGCTGCGTCGTCGCAGCAACCGGCGATAGTTATCGACACGATTGCTGAATATCAGCGCCATGACCATGCAAACGTGCATCGCGGCGTGTACACGCTGAGCCATCGGGCAACCGAAGCCTACGAAAGCGCCCGTGACAGGATCGGCGCTTTTGTGAACGCCGCCTCACGGCGTGAAGTGGTTTATACGAGCGGCACGACGGAGTCGATCAACCTTGTCGCCCAGAGTTATTGCAGGCCGACAATGAAACCCGGCGATAAGATCCTGATAACCCATCTGGAACACCACTCGAACATCGTCCCGTGGCAACTCGTATGCGAACAGACCGGCGCGGAGTTACTGGTTGCGCCCATAAACGAGCAGGGAGAGGTCGAGTTTGACACGCTGATTGAGCAGCTCGACGACAGCGTCAAAATGCTGGCGGTTGCTCACGTATCAAATGCCCTGGGCACCGTCTTGCCGCTCCCTGAAATCATTGCCGAGGCACATAGCCGCGATATACCAGTATTGATCGACGGCGCACAGGCGGTACCGCACATGCCAGTCGACGTGCAGAGCCTCAACTGTGACTTTTACGCGTTCTCCGCACACAAGATGTTCGGCCCGACCGGCACTGGCATTTTGTATGGCAAAGAAGCACACCTCGAAAAGATGCCTCCCTACCAGGGTGGCGGAGACATGATTCTCGAAGTCACGTTTAATGGTACGACTTACAACGACCTGCCATACAAGTTCGAGGCAGGAACACCCAACATCTCGGGTGCAGTCGGCCTGGGTGCGGCAGTCGACTATCTACAGTCGCTGGGCATGGAACGCGTATCCAGCTACGAGAACGAGCTACATACGTATCTGACCGGACAACTACAAACGGTCGATGGTATCCGATTGATCGGCACAGCGAGGCAAAAAGCCGGTGTGCAATCGTTCCTGCTGGATGACATTCATCCGCACGACCTCGGCACCATACTCGACCACGAAGGTGTCGCCGTACGCACCGGGCATCATTGCGCAATGCCGGTCATGGACTTCTACGGCATCCCCGGCACCGCACGCGCATCGCTCGCACTGTACAACAACAAAAACGATATCGATGCGCTGGTGGAAGGCCTTGGCAAGGCAAAGGAACTTTTCTCGGTATGACGTCGATGGCTTACAACAACGAGGATCTCCGCGACCTTTACAGGGAGCTGATACTCGACCATGCCCGCAGCCCACGTCACTTCGGCAAGCTGCCGGACGCCACGCACACTGCGGAAGGAATCAATCCCTTATGTGGGGACAAGCTGAAAATGTACTTTCGCATCGACGGCGACAATTTCATCAGTGATGCTTGCTTCGAGGGATCCGGATGCGCGATCTCCGTTGCCTCCGCCTCGTTGCTGACGGACACAGTCATTGGACTGAATACCGACGATGCACTCAAATACTTCTCGGCACTCATAGAGAGACTGGCCGGCAAACAAGCTGCAGAAAATGGCGATGCCGATATAGGGATCAACCTCGGTAAACTAAGAGCCCTTGAAGGCGTCAAAGAGTTTCCGTCACGCGTGAAATGCGCAACGCTCGCGTGGCATGCGCTCAACTCAGCGATCCACCACGAAGCACAACCGGCGACCACGGAGTAGGCACCGGCATGTTTGGACATACTAACGAACCCTTTTCACTGTCTCGCGATGTCAGGGCAACCATCATTCCCGCCGGCGAAGAACTGCAGCTTCGTGCCGGAACGAGTGGTTTTATTACTCAGGCTTTGGGCGGCAGCTTCACCGTCTATGTCGAGGGCAATCTCTTCCGTATTGCGGGGGCGGATGCCGACGCACTGGGCAAAGAGCCTGTGCCTCCACCAGAGATCCCCAGCAACGCAACAGACAAGGACATCGAGGATGTGATCTGGCAGCAGCTGAAGACCTGCTTCGACCCCGAGATTCCTATTAATGTTGTTGATCTCGGCTTGATCTACCGTTGCGACGTGACTGCAACGGCAGACGGCCAAAGGTCTGTCAGCATCGACATGACATTGACTGCGCCGGGTTGCGGCATGGGTGAAATTCTCGTCCAGGATGCTCAGGAAAAAATCGCGGTCATCCCAACCGTTGCCGATGTGCGCGTCGACCTCGTCTTCGATCCGCCATGGAACCAAAGCATGATGTCCGATGAAGCGAGGCTGCAAACCGGATTGATGTAGAATCTCAGGATCGGACATCAGCGGATGATATGAAGACTCTGACATTACTTCGACACGCTAAATCGAGCTGGAAGGACGCCAGTCTCCAGGATCGCGAACGCCCGTTAAACGGCCGCGGTCAACGCGACGCCCCGATCATGGCACAGCGCATCAATGAAGGAGGCATCAGACCATCCTTGATTCTGAGCAGCCCGGCCGTACGTGCATGGACTACCGCAAAAGCAATTGCCCACGAAATTGGCTATCCCGCAGAATTCTTACAGCAAGAAGATCGTTTGTATCACGCGTCGGTCAGAGGCCTTCTGGAAGTAATTGCAGAACAGGACACCGGCTTTAACAATCTCATGATCGTCGGCCATAATCCGGGGCTGACCGATTTCGCAAACTATTTATCACCTGACCTGACCGACAACATTCCCACTTGTGGCGTCGTCTCATTTGAGATCGATCGCGACGACTGGCATCTGGACGGTGACGCTGAGTCCAAATTGATGATCTACGATTACCCGAAATGTGTCGCAAATGCATGACGAGAACAGGTAGCCTGAACTGCATGGGAGCTGGCGTCTTGCAAATTGATTGAGGCGCCTGAGAAAATCTATTCAGGCCAATCGCACCATTGGTGTATAGGCATGGGCGCAAGAATTCGGTTTCGAATTGGCCAATTGACCCAATCTGCAATACTGCTACAAAAATAGAAGCAAAATACCTGCTGTCGAGCCGATGCGGACATGATGCGCGGCTACTTCCAACCCTTATGGGCCATGCTTACGATCAGGGCTATTGCAGAACTTGGAGTACAGTGCGGAAAACACTCGTATCTATTCTCGTATCGGCAATCTGGTGCCTGAGTCTCAGAATTTCCTAGTGCGCTAACCGAAAATCAGCGTTGTGATCCTTTTGGAGGTCACCTGAAATGGAACGAATTGAGCCAACCATAAGTGGCGTGGAACGGTGGGAAACCGAGCCGGCAGAACACGCGGACCCCGACAGCAATTCAGAGTCAGACAACCCACGGTCCATACCATTGAGCCCGTCCCTTTTAGTTTTCGGCGTAGTTCTCGTCTGGGGTTATGGCATTGCTGCGGAGCATGGGCCAGAAGTACTTATGCCATGGTGGGTAGTTGACTGGCAGTCTTGGTACTTAAATATACTTTCATCACTGTCGACGGCCTCTCTTCTGATCAGCCTTGTATTGGCGACTTTTGTTTTTCTGATCTTCGCGTCTTTCACTGGCCTGCGTGACAAACGCATGCCACGACAGTCGTCCAGAATATTCCTTCTGACACTGCTCGCCATTCAAGTATGGTCGGCAAAAGACATGCAAAGTGAAGAGGACAGGATCGGCGAGCAAGCCCAGCTTGAGGTACTTGACCAACTGTCAGAAAAATATGGAGACGATAGTGTCGGCAGTCAACCGGCAACTTCGAATAACATACAACCTGTAATGATTGAAGAAGGTGTTCGTCTCGACAAGTTCTTTCAGGACGGGCTAAACCAATTATTTGAATTTACGCTTACGGACGTGGATATTAATGAAGTCGACCCATCATTCCTGTCGGGGGAAGGCGCCGCGGAGTTTCGTTACGATTTGTGCAATGATCCGCCGACGCGCGCCAATTTAGACATGGACGGGGAGTTCGAGTTTCTCTACAGAGATATGCATGGTGAAGACCTGAGAAGAATCTTCGTTGATCGACGAGACTGTTTATAGTTAAACATGACTTTCCGCAGAAGCGAAAATTGCAGGTGATTGCCGACTGTTTCGAAAACAAAAGCAAAACGTCTGCTATCGACTGCCACCCAAAACCCACGTCGCGGGTCGCTCGAAAAAAAAGCCATTAAATTAACAATCGGGAAATGTCGAGCGACAAGCCATATAAAGGAAGCACAACCAATAACGACAAAGCCAAACCCGCCGAAAGACGGGCAAGGTACAGGTCCTCGGCTTCCTCCGAGAAGCCACGGAAGACCTCCCGCATGGGCCCCAGGACCGCCGGGCTGATGTAAAGGGCCCCGGGGCCCGCCGCCCGAAGCGGTGTAAGCTGACAAGCCATCCGCAGTTACGAGGCGTAGTGGCGAGGAGGCTCAGCTTGAACTGGTCACCGCAGCAAATAGCCGGTTGGACGAAGAGAGCGCATCCGGGAGATGTGTCTTATCACGTGTCACACGAGACGATCTATCGCAGCTTGTTTGTTCAAGCCCGCGGCGTGCTTAAGAAAGACCTGCTTCAACATCTTCGCTCGAAGCGATCGATTCGTCGGTCCAACAGGCAAACCAGAAAGGCGATAGACGAGGGCAAATCAAGGAATTCATCTCGATCAGTGAACGCCCGGCCTCCGTAGAAGATCGGGCGGTACCCGGTCACTGGGAAGGCGATCTCCTGTCAGGATCGCGGAACAGCAACATTGCGACTATGGTCGAACATCATACCCGTTACATAATGTTGGCAAAGGTGGCGAATAAGGACACGCAGACGGTTGTTTCCGCGCTCATCAAGCGGGCGAAGACGCTACCGAGGAGCTGTATAAGTCCCTGACTTGGGACCGGGGCAAGGAACTCGCGGCTCAACGGTGGTTTACCTTGACGACCGACATCGATGTTTACTTCTGCGATCCGCAAAGTCCGTGGCAACGTGGCTCCAATGAGAGCACCAATCGCCTGCTCAATCAGTATTTCCCCAAGGGATCCGACTTGTTGGTATACTCGCAAACTGATCTGAACAAAGTAGCGCATCAGCTAAACGAGCGGCCACGCAAGACTTTAGAATACGAAACCCCGGCCGAAAGGTTTAATGCCCGTGTTGCATCGACCCGTTGAATTCACAGCCGAGAGCGGACGTTTCTGGGGCCTAAATTTTGCCAGATTAGACTAACTGTCAGGCAATCTGACCAATTCTCAACTACGCTTAGGAAATAACAAAGATAAATCCAATCCCACCGAAAGACGTGCCTGCGCCGAAAATCTGAAATGTTCCACCTGGCTATGCAGGTATCGTTATCTCGGACACGCATTCGGAGGAAAAAATGGCAATATTCAAAAAGTCAGATGAAAACGAAATCCCGGACAGACCGTTGGCGCCAAGAATCGGGCAGACGCGTTCGGCACGACCCAAAATCGCATCGGTCATCGGATCAACACTGGTATTCAAGGGCGAACTCTCGGCAGACGAAGACCTAATCATTGAAGGTCACGTAGAGGGCACGATTGCCCATCACAACAAGCACCTGACGGTGGGCGAACAAGGCCGGGTCAAGGCCGATATCCATGCCAGCTCCGTTATCGTTTTAGGACAACTTATCGGAGATATCCACAGTCAAGGCGTAGTCTCGCTGGCCAAGGGCGCCGACGTCAGAGGCAATATTTTTTGCGCCCACATCGTCATGGAGGACGGCGCGAGATTCCAGGGAAAGATTGACATGGGAGAGCCGCCCAAGGTAACAACAGTGCCGAAAGAACCTGTGCCGGCCGAACCTGTCAGCACAAAAAAAACCCACAAAGTGGCTGGGCAAACGGCAAAAGCGAGTGTGTATTGACTCCCGGAGATCGTGAAAAACCTGGCTGAATTTCCCCCTAAAAAAACTCCTGCTCGACTTGCTCTCAGCCTTTGCCTTGTTGAGTTAGCTTGGCTATTACGTGCCGTTCACAGCTGACGACGGTTAACTGTTGTTTAATGAGCCGGTAAGCGATCGGCACCGGTCATGAACAACATGAAAAGCCGTTCAACCTGTTCAAAAAATGAAAGTTATCTGCATGCTGCAGGCAGATGCTTGTCAGCAATACCAGCACCAGCGCAAACCCACATGATGCTACCAAGGTTATCGGTAGCAATCAGCGTAATGGCGTTGGTGGCGATAATTACGTTAGCGTCGTTACCATAAGTGACCGTAATGACGTTAGCAGCAGCTGCTACAGAAGAAACATATTTACCCGCGATGTTACCGGGAGCTGCCAGACCAGCTTCAGCGTTGTCGGTCGGAAATATGCCACGATATGCATAGTATTCACCGATAGACGCTTTTGCGGCACTTGACAGGGATAGACCTTCAGAAACCTGGGCCCGGATGGTGTAATCCTGGTAAGCGGGAATCGCGATCGCAGCCAAAATACCAATGATGGCAACCACGATCATGAGTTCGATCAGTGTGAACCCCTGATGTTCGTTCTTCATGTCCGGTTCCTCGAGCGCGATGTGTACTTGCTTCTTTCAGAATAAGTGGTTTTCGCCTGCACCCAATGGGCAAGGGGTGGTCTTGTGTGAAATCAGGCAACCGATATTGTTCCTTATTATCCCAGTATGGCAGAAAATATCCCTGATGCCACGATTCTGCCTTACACCGATCACGTTAAAGTGCGTCACCTTTGTTCAAGGCTGCGCTATACCTAACATATCCGGGCCAGCCATTGCTCTGACGATTGGTCATGACTAAACAACTCGAGAAAGAATCAGGCCATGAAGCGACATATTTCCGGCAACGAGCTGCGATGAAAAGGCTTCACTGAGAAACGGAACGACTATTTTTAGAATGCCAGCCGTGAAAAAGACAATGCCCGGAAGAATCTGCAGCATACCGGCTGACTTGTTGCTGGAAGTCTTACGCAGCAGATCAAACATCATGCGGCAGTATTCTATTGACGCAACTAGCACTCGGGGACATTGACGGCCAGGCCGCCCTGCGATGTCTCTTTGTAAATGGTCGACATATCCAGCCCCGTTTGTCGCATCGTGCTGATCACCTGATCCAGCGAGACTTTGTGCGATCCGTCGCCCTGCATGGCAAGGCGCGCCGCATTGATGGCCTTGATCGAGCCCATGGCGTTGCGTTCGATACACGGTATCTGCACGAGACCGCCTATCGGATCACAGGTGAGGCCGAGATTGTGTTCCATGCCGATTTCTGCGGCATTTTCCAATTGACCGGCAGAACCGTTTAATGCGGCACACAGGCCCGCTGCGGCCATGGAACAGGCGACACCGACTTCTCCCTGGCATCCCATTTCGGCACCGGATATCGATGCGTTTATTTTGTATAGGATGCCGATAGCGCCGGCCGCCAGCAGGAACCGATTTACGCCCTCTTCGTCAAAATCAGAGACAAAGTATTTGTAGTAGTGCAAAACCGCCGGAATGATGCCTGCGGCACCGTTGGTCGGTGATGTGACGACCCGGCCGCCCGCGGCGTTTTCTTCGTTAACGGCGATCGCGTAAGTGTTGATCCAGTCCATGGTTTCGAGGCCGCTCTCGTGCTCTCTGTCTTTGAGCGAACGATAAAGGCCTGCCGCCCTGCGTGTCACGGACATACGGCCAGGCAGCACGCCATCCGTATGCAGTCCTCTTTGCACACAGGATTGCATTGCCTCCCAGATATCTGTCAGCTTTTGATTGACCTCTGCCTGACTTCGCCAACTGAGTTCGTTCTGATAAACGAGGTCGGGAATCGAAAAACCACTCTTTTCAGCTTGCTGGAGCAGTGCCGCAGCGTTTGAAAATGGATGCGGCGGCTCGCCAGTCTGATTTGTCGGTTCTTCTTCATCGCCGCAAACGATGAAGCCGCCGCCAAGCGAGAAATAGTCCTCGGTAATGAGGGTATTGCCGACTTCATCAATTGCGGTAAACCTCATGCCGTTTGTGTGCCTTGGCAGGGGATCGCCGTAGTCGAAGACCAGGTCGGTGTCGGCATCGAAGTCGATTGCAGCCCCGCCTGGTAAATTCAAGCGGTGCTCGGTCCTGATCTGTCCGAGCATTTCATCCACACGATCGGGGTCGATCGTTTCCGGCTTCTCACCGCTGAGACCCAACAGAATCGCCGCATCGGTCCCGTGCCCTTTTCCGGTGTACGCAAGTGAACCATACAGCCTGACTTCGATTCTGTGTACTTTGTTGACGGACTGTTCGAGTCGGTTAACAAATTCACGCGCGGCTTTCATCGGGCCGACCGTATGCGAACTGGACGGTCCGATGCCAATTTTGAAAATGTCGAAGATGCTTATTGAAGACATGCGTCAGTCATCGTCGAGTGACAACAGGCTGGCATTGCCGCCCACTGCAGAGATATTATTGCTAACCGTGTATTCGCTGCCGAATCTTGGCAGGTAATGCGGTCCGCCGGCTTTGGGCCCGGTCCCCGATAAACCGCGGCCGCCAAATGGCTGAACGCCGACAACCGCGCCTATCATGTTTCGATTGATGTAAATATTTCCGGCACCGGACAGTTCCGTGATCGCCCTCGTCCGACTATCGATGCGGCTGTGTACACCCATCGTCAGGCCGTAGCCCAATCGATTGACGGCGTCCAGCGTTGGCGCGAGCCTGCCGCTCGCAAAACGCACGATGTGCAATACGGGGCCAAAAACTTCACGTTGTAAGTAATCCGGGCTGTCGATTTCGATCGCTGTCGGCGGGTAAAACGTTCCGCCGTTTGTTTCTTGCGGAAGACTACACTGGTGAATGATAGTCGCTTGTTTCGAGATGTCGTCTACGTGTTTAGAAATGACGTCTCTGGCTTCCGCGTCGATTGTCGGTCCGATGTCTGTTGCGAGATTGGAAGGGTCACCAATTCGCAGCTCTTCCATGTATCCGCTGAGCAATTCGATGACTCGAGGCGCGATTTCCTCCTGCAAACAAAGAAGTCGAAGCGCGGAGCAACGCTGACCGGCGCTGTTGAACGCTGAGTAGACCGTGTCGAGGACAACCTGCTCAGGAAGTGCAGAGCTGTCGACGAACATCGCGTTCTGGCCGCCGGTCTCGGCGATCAGCGTCGCGATCGGACCTTCTCTCGCAGCCAGCGCCTGGTTAATAATTCTTGCTGTCTCAGTTGAGCCGGTAAATGCAACGCCCGACGCCCTCGGGTCTGCTACAGCTCGACCTCCGATCGTGGCGCCATCTCCCGGGAGAAAGTGAAGTACGCCCTCGGGGATTCCCGCTTCCAGAAACAGTTGCACAGCCCGGTGTGCGACCAACGGCGTCTGTTCCGCTGGCTTTGCGAGAACCGCATTACCGCTTGCCAGTGCGGCCGCGACCTGGCCGGTAAATATGGCCAAGGGAAAATTCCATGGGCTGATACAAACAAAAATGCCGCGCCCGCGCATGCCTGACTGGTTTCGCTCACCGGTAGGGCCTGGAAGGGTCGTCCGTTCGCCGTAAAGCCGACTTGCATGGACAGCATAATAGCGAAGGAAATCGACGGCCTCGCGCAATTCCGATTCGGCGTCCGGCACGGTCTTTCCGGCCTCTGTAACGCAAATTGCCATCAACTCAGCTGCATTCTGCTCGAACAGATCCGCAGTTTTTTGTAACATAGCCGCCCTGTCTGGTGCGGGTGTCCGATCCCAGTCGCCCTGCTTTGCGGCGGCAATATCCATGGCCTTATCCACTGCCTCGATGTCAGCCACCTGGCAGGTGCCGACAACCTGATCAGTGTTTGCAGGATTGACGGACGGCAATTGCTTGCCTGGCATCGCCCTCCCATCGACGATCGCGGATGCCGATAATTTCCCGGTCGCCGCCTTTTGCATCGCATCGAGAGTTTTTGCCATCAGCCGGCGATCCAGCAGGTTGAGGCCATGAGAATTCTTTCGCTCCGGTTGGAAGATATCCAACGGCGAAGGAATGCGCGGGTGTGGTCTCGATGCGCCGTCGCGTGTGACATCGATCGGATCCTTTACGATATCTTCGACGTCAATACTCTCGTCGATGATTCGGTTCACGAACGAGGTATTGGCGCCGTTCTCCAGGAGGCGACGCACGAGATAAGGCAATAAGTCTTCGTGGCTCCCGACAGGCGCATAGACCCGGCATGGGCGCCCAAATTTCTCGGGATCGATTACCTCGGCGTACAGGTCCTCTCCCATTCCGTGCAGTCGTTGAAACTCGAATTCGGCCCGTCCGCCTGCGAAGTGCAGGATGCTTGCCAGGGTGTGTGCGTTATGGGTTGCGAATTGCGGATACAGCTTGTCCCTGGCATTAACGAGCAATCTCGCACAGGCGAGGTAGGACACGTCGGTGTGCGCTTTTCGCGTAAACACAGGATAGCTTTCAAGCCCCAGTTCCTGACCACGCTTGATCTCGGTATCCCAGTAGGCACCCTTGACCAGCCGCACCGGGATCTTCCTGCCAACGGCCTCGGCGCTGCCTATCAGGAACTTCACAACGTCAGTGGCCCGGCGCTGGTAGGCCTGAACCGCCAGGCCGAGACCTTCATAGTTCGCCAGGCGCTTATCTCGGTAAACACGCTGAAAAATTTCCAGCGAGATTTCCAGCCGATCGGCCTCCTCTGCGTCAATCGTCAATGCGATGCCTCTGTCGCAGGCCTGTACCGCCAAATCGGCCACGCGTGGAACGAGCTCATTCATGACGCGGTCGTACTGGGTGTATGAATATCGCGGATGCAGGGCCGAGAGTTTTACCGAAATACTGGGCGCTGCGAAAACGTCCAACGGCGTGTCAATGCTGTCGCCGATACTGTCGATGGCCGAGCTGTAGGACTCCAGATAACGAGCCGCATCAGCAGCCGTTAGTGCCGCCTCGCCAAGCATATCGAACGAGTATCGATAGTCTTTACCCTCTTTTTTCTGTGTGCGCGCGAGTGCTTCCTCGATATTCCTGCCCATGACGAACTGGTGACCCATGATGCGCATTGCCTGCCGCATCGCCGTGCGCACAACCGGTTCCCCGGCGCGGCTTGCCAGCTTGCCGAGATACTTTGCAGGATTGCTGGTCGCCGATTTATCGAGCGTCAGCAATTGCCCGGTTAGCATCAACCCCCAGGTCGACGCGTTAACGAACAGGGAATCACTCTCGCCCAGATGATCCTGCCATTGCGCAGATGTAATCTTGTCAGCAATCAGACGATCGGCTGTGTCTGCATCGGGAATCCGCAACAGGGCTTCCGCAATGCACATGAGCAGCACGCCTTCTTCGGACGACAGATCGTATTGCTGCAAGAAGGCCTCGATGCCACCCTCTTTCGCCGCCTGCTTTCGAACCGCGCGGACGAGCGTCGCCGCCGTGCCCTGTATCTTCGTACGCGCGGATTGTCCGGAATCGGCAATCTCGATCAACTCGTTGACTACTGACTCTTCGTCGGCGAGATATTTATCGCTGACGTGCCCTAAAGGCCCCGCTGTGATAAAGGAATGATCTGTAAAACACATGAATATCAGCCTGGCCCGTCAGTTTGCTTGCGATTCCGCTCACGAAGCATGCGGCGAGTATGTTTATCAGGTTTGCCGGATGTCCGTGGCATTTGTCTGCGGTCCTCTTTTATCTGACTCATCAATTCATGGCGCTCTTGCTGCGACGCGGCGTCCTCTTCGTAGCACCGGACCATCTTATTTGCTGGCCCGCGCCGTGCCGGCAATGACAAAACGGTCAGTCTGTACAGCAACTGGTTCCTGACGAGCTCGACGGTATCGCCGGGCACGACGCGGTTGCCGGACTTTGCCCGCTCGCCGTTAACCTTCACATGACCCGCCTGAACTGCTCTCGATGCCAGCGATCTTGTCCTATGAAATCGCGTGAACCAGAGCCAACGATCAACTCTCAGACCTTCTTCATTCTTATTAGTCACCGATCCGCCGTGTCAATCTGCTCCTGATATACTTTGCAGCCTTTGAGTTCGGAGGGCAATCCCGTGCCCGGAAATTTTTTAGGATCTCTGGCAGAACAAACCGAGGCGCTTAAGCGTCAGGGGCTATATAAGCAAGAACGGCTAATCGCCGGGCCGCAACAGGCGGCGATCAATGTCTTGAATAACGGTGGCACGACGGAAGTCATAAACCTTTGTGCAAACAACTACCTTGGACTCGCTAATCATCCTGAAATCATCAAAGCCGCGCACGCAGCACTCGATGAATACGGCTATGGCATGGCCTCGGTCCGGTTTATCTGTGGAACGCAGACCATTCACAAACAACTTGAAGAACGCATCAGCCGATTTCTGGGTACCGAAGACACGATCCTCTATCCCTCCTGTTTCGACGCGAACGGAGGCCTCTTCGAGACATTGCTGGATGACAAAGCTGCCGTTATCAGCGATGCGCTGAACCACGCCAGCATCATCGACGGCATTCGTCTTTGCAAAGCAAAGCGCTTCCGATATCAGAACAACGATATGCATGATCTGCAGGCTCAGCTCAAAGCCGCTGGCGATTGCCGCACCAGGCTGATTTCGACCGACGGCGTATTTTCGATGGATGGGACGATCGCGGATCTCAATTCGATATGTGATCTGGCTGACCGTTACGATGCATTGACGATGATCGATGATGCACATGCCGCCGGTTTTCTTGGAGACAACGGCAGGGGAACGCACGAATACCGCGACGTAATGGGCCGCATCGACATCATTACCGGTACACTCGGCAAAGCACTCGGCGGTGCATCCGGCGGCTATACCTCCGGACGCAAGGAGATCGTTGGCTGGCTGCGACAACGATCCAGGCCATACCTGTTTTCCAACTCGGTTGCGCCGGCAATTGCGGCGACATCGATCGCCGTGCTCGATTTGCTCGAGAACGACGCGTGCCTGCGTACGCAGCTTTGGGATAACACAGCGTATTTTCGCGAGCAGATGACAGGACTTGGTTTCGAGCTCAAGCCCGGCGAGCACCCCATCATCCCCGTAATGCTCGGTGACGCGAAACTGGCAACGACCATGGCCAACCGATTGCTCGATCACGGCATTTATGTGATCGGCTTTTCCTTTCCGGTCGTGCCGAAGGGACAGGCTCGCATTCGGACACAAATGTCCGCCGGCCTGAATCGAAATCATCTGGACAAGGCAGTCAGCGCATTTGCCGAAGTTGGCCGCGAACTGAAGGTCATATGAAAGCATTAGTCAAGTCGAAACCGGAGCGCGGCATTTGGCTAGAGGACATCGATGTGCCGAAACCCGGTCACAACGACGTCCTGATAAAGGTCGGCCACACTGCGATATGCGGCACGGATATTCACATTTATCAGTGGGATGACTGGGCCAGCAAAACGATTCCCGTGCCGCTTGCCATCGGCCATGAATTCAGCGGTGAAGTCGTTGAATGCGGAAGTGAGGTCAAGGGATTCAATATCGGAGATCGCGTCTCTGCCGAGGGCCATATTACCTGCGGCGTCTGTCGAAATTGTCGCGCCGGGCGCCGTCACCTTTGTATCAATAACGTCGGCGTCGGTGTCAACAGGCCTGGGGCGTTTGCCGAATACATATCAGTGCCTGCTTTCAATGTTTTCAAATTGCCTGACGTGATCACCGACGACATGGCATCAATCCTCGATCCGCTCGGCAACGCAACTCACACTGCCCTGTCATTCGATCTGGTCGGGGAGGACATTCTGATAACCGGGGCCGGACCCATCGGCATCATGGCGGTCGCTATTGCGCGATACGCCGGTGCCCGCCATATCGTCATCACCGACGTTAACGATTACCGCCTTGAGCTTGCGAGGACAATGGGCGCCACCGTGGCGCTGAATGTGGCAGAAGGCTCGCTCGACGACACGATGAAATCGCTCGGAATGGAAGAAGGCTTCGACGTTGGCATGGAGATGTCGGGGAACCCGTCAGCTTTCCGGGATATGCTCAGGACGCTGCATCACGGCGGCCGCGTTGCACTGCTCGGCATTCCGCCCGGCGAAACCGCGATCGACTGGAATCAGGTGATATTTAAGGGATTGCTTTTAAAGGGGATTTACGGACGAGAGATGTTCGAGACCTGGTACAAGATGGCCAGCATGTTGCAAAGCGGCCTCGACATCACCCCGATCATCACCCACCACTTCGAGGTCGCTGATTATGAGCAGGCGTTCCAGCTGATGGAGTCGGGGCAGTCCGGCAAGGTGATTTTGAACTGGAGCTAGATGAAAATCGCCCGTCAGGACGGGCTCCTGCGATTCTATTGGCTCCTGATCGCCCGTCAGGACGGGCTCCTGCGATTCTATTGGCTCCTGATCGCCCGTCAGG
>FXBF010000265.1_pt1 | contig 17355 bp, 11 predicted proteins | sample 5335321 | NCBI WGS metagenome assembly FXBF01 (sample SAMEA103928391, study PRJEB20085) | sediment metagenome | isolation source: sediment
AAGATAAACTCGCTATAATCGTATCCATGGACCCGATAAGAAATCCCTATGCGCCGGGCGCTGGGTCACCGCCGCCTGAGCTAGCAGGGCGTGACGAGCTGAGACAAACGGTCCGAATCGCGCTGGAGCGAGTACGTATCGGCCGACCCACCAAGAGCGTTCTGCTCGTAGGATTGCGCGGCGTAGGCAAAACGGTATTGCTTGATCAGATGCGTGTAGACGCAGACGCAAGCGGTATTAACACGCTTTGGGTAGAGGCGCCTGAAAAAAGATCGTTGCCCGCCATTTTGGCACCTCAGTTGCGGATAGCCTTGCTAAGGCTCTGCCGAAATGAGCGAGCAAAAGACCTTGCAACCCGAGCGCTTCGAGGGCTTGCCGGGTTTGCCCGTGCGCTAAAAGTGAAGTACCAGGATATCGAAGTCGGACTCGACTTCGAACCAGAGCCCGGCTTGGCGGACAACGGCGATCTTGAACAAGATCTCCAAGCTTTACTCGAAGCCACGGGATTGGCCGCCAAGGAGGCTGAAACGGCATTGGTCCTCTTTATCGACGAACTCCAATATGTCGAGGAAGAGGAACTTGCCGCGTTGATAACCGCCTTGCATCGGACTTCACAGCGCCGCCTGCCGATCGTCCTGGTCGGTGCTGGATTGCCACAACTTCGCGGACGGATGGGCCACGCGAAATCCTATGCGGAAAGATTATTCGACTTTCCGGAAGTCGGCCCGTTACCGCCGGAGGCAGCTGGCATTGCTATCGAAAAGCCCGCCGAAGCAGAAGGTGTCAAAATCAACACAGGCGCACTTCAGCGAATCATTTCGGAAACTCATGGTTACCCATATTTTCTCCAGGAATGGGGTAAACATGCTTGGGACGCAGCGGTTGATTCGCCAATTACGATAGACGATGTAGAGGTCGCCTCTACTACCGTAGTGGTGGCTCTCGACGAAAGCTTCTTTCGGGTTCGCTTCGATCGGCTGACGCCGCTCGAAAAGCGATATCTCAGGGCTATGGCAGAAAAGGGTCCTGGACCGCATCGTTCTGGCGAGATTGCGGAGCTGTTGGGTCGCGAAGTCACGTCACTTGCGCCAACGCGAAGTCAATTGATAGCCAAGGGAATGGTGTGGAGTCCTAGTCATGGCGATACCGCCTTTACAGTACCGCTGTTCGACGAGTTCATGCGACGTATCATCCCCGGCGATGACTGGACAACCGGATAATTGCATCGAGGCTCGTTGAGAGTGACTGAAGTCCTGCAAACTATGCGTGAGTTTTGCGTGACTGAGTTGTGCACGGTCATGCATTGTGATGCAAATTGGACAACGGACGCCCCGCTAACTTATTGAAATATAAAGCCAGAAGCCTACCAACGCTGGACTGAAAATCCGCGTGTCGGGTGTTGATTGATGCAGGCCATCCCTGGCCTGCACCCTGCGGGCGCGCTTCGCGCGTCCAAATTCGCTCCCGGCGAATTTGTGACTCGGCCATCCATGGCCTGCACCCTGCGGGCGCGCTTCGCGCGTCCAAATTCACTCCCGGCGAATTTGTGACCGCGAATCGGTCACCCCCTGGCCACCATCCTAAATAAGACGAATGCCATTGCCGGATAGGAGCCGCACAGCCGGCTTTTCAGTGTAGTGAGTGCCTGGCCACGCACCTCGTCAGGGTTGACCGCTAAATCATTGAAACAAAAGGTGAAATCGATGTTTTTGGATAATCCGGCCGGTTGGCCATATGGTCAATCTTTGAACCAGTCCCTCTAAATAGTGTGACGTATGTGCAATATTTCGCCGATGCGAAAAGCGACCACGGCAATTGCTCTGGCATCTCTGCTACCCGATTGGGCGTCCACCTCCGACATTATTAGTGTCTATAAGTGGCTGGACGACGATCCAGTCCTTCCCTATGGGGATTCTGCGCCGGCCGAGTACACGGAGATCGAGAGGCAGCGGCGAGAATGCTCAGCTTTATTGGCCACGTATCAGACTGTCGACGAAAACATCATGCACCGGGATCAGCACATCGATTTTTCTCAGTCCAGGCCGGAGCTATCGCACTGTATCTTCAAAGAATTCAAAGCTCCACAAAAATCCTTCGGTGCACCGAGACGCATTGGAAATTTTAATGGACTAAATTTTGACTCACGAATATGGCGAGAAACTAGATCATGATATTTGATCAATCAAATTTGAAAGTATCACAGACCATAGAAGCACTTGTTCCTATGGTAGATCTGTTCGCTGTGCTTGCAATTGTATTCATGATCTATGCAAGTGACGAAATCACAATAACCGAATTGACAACTGCAAAAAAGATGCAAGAGGTTGTGGAAACCGTCGAAAAGATGAAGGAGGTTGTGGAAACCATCGAAAAGGAAAGTGAAGAAAAGATAGCGGAGGTCGAACGGGAAAGTGAAGAAAGAATACAAGACATTATAGATCAGTACGAATCCGACCCCGAAGTTGTCCTGGCAAGAGAGGCGGATCAAAAATTAGAAGAAGTTAAGGAAAGGCGAAGGGAAAAAGCAGAAGAGCTAGTACTTGCATTTACCACAATGTTAGAGGCTCAACAAAGTCAAGCCGCTGATGAATACGAAGACCTTGTAACTAACATTGAACAAAAGCACGAGGAAACACTGTCAGAAGAATTGGTTGTTTTGGACGAGCAGAAACAGACCGAATTGGAAATTGAAAGACAAGCGCTTAGGGCAGACGTTGAAGCTGAAAAAACGCAGCTCCAAAAACAACAAGAAGAAGCCGTGGAAAGAGTGAGGCTGGAAAGTGCGCAAGCATTAGCTGATCAGGAATCGGAGCTGGAGATAGAAAAAATGATCGCGCTGGCCGATCAGGAATCTACTCTTGAGTCTCAAAAGGAAGAGGCACTAGCCCAGGCAGAAGCCGAATACATTCAGGAACTGACACAGACAGAAGCCGTTTTGGAGGAAGAAAAACGTCGAGAGTTAGAAAAAGCGGCGCAGGCAAAGGAAATCGAATTAGCGACGCAGGAAGCTGCTCTGCAGAAACGATTGCAGGAAGAAAAACGTCAGGAGTTAGAAAGAGCGGCGCAGGCAGAGAGAGACGCATTAGCTGAGCAGGAAGCGACTCTTGCGGCACAGGCTGCAGAGGAATTAAGACAGGCAGAAGCGGAAGCCGCTCAGGCACTGGCAATGGCAGAAGCAGAAGCGGAAGCAGAAAAACGGCAAGCGCTGGAGCAAGCGGCGCAGGCAGAAAGAGACGCATTAGCCGAACAGGAAACTGCTCTTGCGGCACAGGCTGCAGAGGAATTACGTCAGGCAGAAGCGGAAGCCGCTCAGGCACTGGCACGAGCAGAAGCAGTAGCGGAAGCAGAAAAACGGCAAGCGCTGGAGCAAGCGGCGCAGGCAGAAAGAGACGCACTGGCCGAGCAGGAAGCTGCTCTTGCGGCCCGGGCTGCAGAGGAACTACGTCAGGCAGAAGCGGAGCACGCTCAGAATCTGGCGGAAACAGCGGCCACACTGGAGGCGCAAAAACGTCAAGAGCTAGAAAGAGAGGCGCAGGCACAAAGAGACGAATTAGCCGAGCGCAAAGCTGCTCTTGATGCGCAGGCTGCAGAAGAATTACGACAGGCAGAGGCAGAAGCGGCTCAACAACTGGCACAGAGAGCAGCCGAATTGGAGGAACAAAAACGTCAAGAGTTAGAAAGGGATGCGCAAGCACAAGAAGCCGCATTAGCCGAGCATAAAGCGGCTGTTGAGGCACAGGCTGCAGAGGAACTAAACCAGGCAGAAGCGGCACACGCCCGGGAACTGGCACAGGCGGAGGCCGATGCGGAGGCGGAAAAACTTCAAGCGTTAGCAGACGCGGCGCAGGCAGAACAAGACGCATTAGCAGAGCAGGAAGCTGCTCTTGCGGCACAGAAGGCAGAGGAATTAGGACAGGCAGAAGCGGAACACGCTCAGGAGCTGGACAAGCAAATAGCGTTAACGGCTAGAGCAGAGGGCGCCCTTATGCCATATCTCGAGGCGGAGGAAGCCAAGCAACAGATTGTCGATCTGCTACATGAGAACTTCAAAGACTACGATAATTCAGCCGTGGAAATAGACGAAAAGACAGGACAGGTAAGACTCAACTTCCAGGAGTCATATTTTGTGCGGGACTCTCATGAGTTGTCACAAGACATGAAAGATTTTCTCAGGATAATGATTCCCAAATATGCAAAGAGCATTTATGAAAATGAGAACGCCGCGAAGCTGGTCGCGTCTCTTAAGATTTCCGGGCTGACATCTCCCGTTCATCAGGGGAGATACATTGACATAAACGATACATCTCCCCGATCAGAAAGAGCACGACAGTACAATATGGCACTGAGCAACAGACGTGCGGTAGCCATGTATAACTTTATCTTTGACGAAAGTGAGATGGGTAACTACCGGTATCGTACGAAACTGAAAAAAGACATGGGCATTGCTGCATTGGGATTCCAGACTGCCCAACCTGTCAGAGATGACCTGGTTGGAAAGGACGCAGATTGTATTGAGTACAATTGCAAGAAGGAACAGGCAACGATTTTGCAATTTCAATTGTATACGGAAGAGTTGGCGAGTTTTTAGCTAACATCATTTAATGCGAGTTTTTGGGTTTAGGTAGCAAAATGTTTAAATATGCATTTTTGATAATTCTGGCGGCATTTTCATATTTCATATTTTATTATGATGCTGTGTTGTCTAATGAGTTAATCGGACAGCTGTTTGTCTCGGGAATATTGGCTTGCTTGGCTGTATTTATGCTTTTCAAGTTCGGCCTGCATTACAAAATAAATGCCTTAAACAGATTTGCACTTTCATTCTATTTTTCTGTGTTTGAGTATAAAAAGGCTCAAAAAGTACCTTCCGGCCTGAGCTATGCGAAAAGCGTGAGAGAACAAGGAGATATCGCCCTTGCTGTCAACTTTGATCCATCATTGTCGACTGCGGCCCTTAAAATTCCCGCCTCACTTTATTCAGGAAAGGATCCCTTTTTGGACAAGTTGCGGGCCAAGATTCAGGAAGCAGAAAGAATCAAGCTGAAAGCACGCCAGCTCGACGGTAAGGCAACCGTAATGCTAGAAAAAACCAGAGATCTGTTGGCGGAAAAGCACCTTGCTGATAAACCACCTCGCTCAGCACTGGTCCAGATGTTTGATATAGAGAATGGCGTGGCGCACATAGTTGACGTAACCGTCGATGAAATTGAAGATCAAAGTTACGCAGACACGCCGGACTACGAAATCATTACCCGCATCGCCTTTGATAATAGTCCGTATTTTGCAAGGACCTTCAAATATTTTGACTCGGAGGATGTTCTTGCCGTACTTTTCCGGTCGCCTTTTATGATAATTCTGCTTGGAATCATCGGTACATTTGCGGGCTTTTATCTCGCATTAGGTCAGGGCGGAGACATTAAATCCGGGGCCGCTGTGGCGATTGTCAGTTCGCTGGTTGGTCTGCCTGTTTCGTTGGTTATGGATTACATCAACACCTTGTATCCAGACAAGAGTCGATACCAACAGGCGTTTAACAAGTATAAGGAAAGTCTGGAAATCCTGTTTAATCACGAAAAAGAACTTTGTAGCGGCGGACGGGACAGGAGAAAAGATCCATCACGGCAGAAGGTGCTGGAAACAGAATTTGAATAACGGTACCGACAAGATTGTTTTCTGGTAGAGCAGCGGACTTCGAACCGGCGGTCGGCAGTCTGAATATCTCCGGGCGCCCCAACGATTCAAAGTCACATCAAGCGATTAGTACATCGCGTGCCAACCACCTGGTTATTCAGTACAACAAGTGCGTGAGTTTTGCCTGACTGAGTCCTGCAACGTTATGCACTGTGGTGCAAATCAGGCAACGGGCGGCCCGCTAACCTATTGCAATATAAAGCCAGAAGCATACCAACACTGGACTGAAAATCCGCGTGTCGGTGGTTGAGTGATGCAGGCTATCCCTGGCCCTTGCCAAAAGGCGAGATCATTCCCCTCAGCTATCACCAAGTACCGGATATCGCCTGAAGCGCAGTCCGACAGCATCGCTCTACCGGCAACAATGAAATCACCGTCCAAAACCTGACTTAACAGTTCTTGCTCCAGATCGGCTCCAAAATCACGCTAAAAAATGTCCGCTCCCCGGCGATCAACTGCTCATTCAGCTCCCATGCGAGGAATCAGGCACCATTCGCGACGCCTTATTCCTCGCAAACGCGATAGAATTTCCTATCCTTCACAGATTGAGGAATCACTTGCCGAATCCGGTTATCCTGCTGCGCGGAACTTTTGGTCTCGATGGAAGTCCGGTTTATACATATATCTGGACGAAAATGCGAAAACCACGGCAGCTTCCAAGGGAAGAGCGTGTTGCAGTAATCCAAGTGACATCTATGCAAAGTGAAGCAAACAATAACAAGCTGGATACAGTGCATTGTGGAGGGAGGCAAACGTGATGGGTGAAGGTGGCATGTTTTTCGGTGGCGGGTTTATGTGGATCTTCTGGATTTTGGTAGTCGTCGTTTTAATCGTGGTGATCAAGGCTGTTGCAGGAGGGGGCGGTTCTGGTTCGAACTCCGGGTCGCCACAAAGTGATAGCCCTATGGAGATCCTGAAGAAGCGCTATGCGCGCGGTGAAATAGACGAGCAAGAATTTGAACGTCGACGCAAGGAACTCGAGTAGTTGCAGCCAGGCAGCCGAAGCAAATTGGAAGTGGATTAATATTTTCTATTCAAAAGGAAACGGACATGATTTTTAGACTCTTTGACAAGTCAGTCGGAATAGCGGTAGCTCTTTTCCTGCTGTCCTCAACAGTATGGGCCTCTCCGACTGTCTATGTCCCTCTGGGATCGGCGAACATGGTTATCGCTGTGGACGCTGATTCGGATACTATTAAGGCAAAATATACAGGCGTGGAAAATCCGCACGGTCTGGTCGCAACGCCGGATGGGGAATATCTTATTGCTGGAAGTTTGCAGGAGTCTCCCTTGAAGAAAGGCGAGCCGGCAGACAAAACTAATAGCAAATTATTCTTTATCCACCCAGTTCACGGGCACGTGATGTCTACAATTCCCGTTTCCGGCTGGACGCATCATCAGGCGATCACGCCGGACGGTCGATTTGTTATTTCGACGCATGGCGCGCGGGGAAGTGTGAGTGTTGTTGATTTGGAGAGTAATAGTGTTGTACGCACAATTCCGACCGGCCCGGCTCCGAATTATACTTTGATCACACGTGATGCTAAAAGAGCTTTTGTGTCCAATACTGGCAATAACAGCATTAGCGAAGTCGATCTGACGTCATGGAAAGTGGTGCGAAAGTTGGAAGCCGGGCCGGCGCCAGAACATATGGTTTTTTCCAAAGATGAATCAAATATTTTTGTGGTCAATCCGAGGGCCGGCAAGATTTCTGTGATTTCCGTTAAAAGCGGAAAGGTCGTAAAAAGCTATCCTGTTGGAAAGGCAGCCCACGGGGTCGATATCAGTGATGATGGAAAAACGTTGTTTGCCAGCAGCACGAAGGAAAACAAATTGGTAGCAATCAATACTGGTTCGGATAAAATAACTGAGATTGCACTTGGTCCGGCTCCTTATCACCTCAACACAATTCATGGAACCGGGAAGATTTACGTATCGAGTAAGGGCAAGCCAGTCATTTCGGTGGTTGATCAAAAAACCTTGAAAGTTATAAATACAATCGACTTGCCGGGCGGAGACGCACATCAAATGGCTGTGGTAAATACGCCGCGCAAGTAGGTGCGCCGAACACGACGATAAAACGCCGACATCGATGGTGATCAACGACTCGCCCGCCGACACCCGGCGCAAGGCCAACCGGGCCCGGCTGATTCAGAAAGTGTATGAAGTCGCCCCCCTCGAATGCAGCAACTGCGCGGACAACGACCAGGAAAACGGCATGTTCGACCGGATGGTCGGCTGGACCATTGATCGCGCTTATCTCAATGGAATAAGTCGCGCAGAGTACTTTGGGGATACAGTGCCATACCGCCCACGATCGGCACCAAGTCATGGAGTTGGAATTCAAACGACGTCACTATTCCGAAATTGCCGCCACCACCACGAATGGCCCAGTAAAGATCGTCATTTTTACTAAAGCTGCTTTGTCGCGAAGTCATGCAAAGAAGCGTTCTGTACCCACTTTGGTCCCCAAACCGGAGTCACCTACCAGCACTCAGGGTGACCTACCGCGCCAAGAGTCTGCCGCAAAACGTGTTCTCGGGTTACCTTAGGTCACGTTGAATTGTGAAATCTGTTCACTGAAAATCCGCGTGTCGGTGGTTCGATTCCGCCCCTGGCAACCATCTGGTTACTGGCTTACTGCGAACTTACTTCAGATGATAATCGTCCCGAGAATCACGATGGCGATTGCAGCGCTTGCCCCCTGTACAAGTGTGCCGAGCGATTGCAGTTGATATCCTTGTCTCACGCTCATACCAGAAAACTGGGTAACGACCCAGAAATAACTGTCGTTGGCGTGCGATACCACCATTGAACCAGCGCCAATCGAGACGACAGTCAGGGCTTTGGCCGTTTCTGAATCAAGGCCCAGCGATGCCAGCAGCGGGGCAACGATACCGGCCGTCGTTACGATGGCGACCGTTGATGAGCCCTGGGCTGTCTTGATCGCCGCTGCCAGGATAAATGGCACTACGAGCCCCATCTCGATCTGACTTGTGCCACTACCGACAACGTCTGCGATGCCCGATGCCTGCAGGACTTTTCCGAATGCCCCGCCTGCGCCAGTAACTAAAATGATCAACGCGGAGTTCCGAATCGATTCGCCAAACCAACCGCGCTCCGAAAGCATCGAGCGTTCGAACGCCTTCGGAAGTAACAGGGCAAACAAAGCACCGATCGATAGCGCGACCGCCGGCTGACCGGTCACATTCAAAAAGTCAGCAGCAACGCCTGTGCCGAGTGGCAATGACGGCAGTTGTGTGACGGATCTGCCGACGATCATCAGAATCGGGATAAATATCGGCAAGAGGGTGCGAAGTGTCGAATGACCTTCGGAGGATGGCGTCGCTGTAGTCTCTGCCGCCGGATTCGGTGCAGCCGCGAGTTCGAATCGTGCTGCGTAACGAACCGCAAACAGCAATCCTGCACCAAGCGCGATCATACTTACGACAATGCCCCAGACGATCACGAGTCCCAAATCAGCGTGCAGAATACCCGCGGCGGCGACGGGCCCTGGTGTTGGAGGCACCATGGTGTGCGTTGCGTACAGCCCGAGACTCAACGCAACCGCACCGCCTGCGGCCGATACCCCGGCTCGCAGTGACAGCGCCCGGTTGATGGGGGAGAGCAACACGTAGCCGGCGTCACAAAAGACCGGCATCGAGACTACGTAACCCACCAATCCCATCGTCGTTGGAATGTGTTTGGAGCCTGCCAGGCGCAGGATTGATGCCGCCAAATGTGCCGCGGCCCCGGACCGTTGCAGGAACGTACCGATGATGGAACCGGCAACAATAACGATGCCGATATAAGCAATCGTATCTCCGAATCCTTCATTGATCGAATCCAACAGTTTGTCGACAGGCATGCCCGTGACGACTCCGTAGCCGAACGCAGCCAACAGCAGCGCGACAAAAGGGTGAAGCTTGCCGACGGTGGTCGACGCGACGATGAAGACAATCATCGCAGCCAGTGACAAGATGAGAATCACGTAGAGACGCTCCGGCTCTCGTGGGCAGTCACAGGTCGGGTTCCATGACCACCACCGTACGTGAGGAACGGCGTACGCCATAGAGCGTGGGTACGTCTGTTGATCGGTCCCAGGCAATGCCCTGGCCCTCGATCGGCACCGCGATCCGTTCTCTCAGTTCAAGCACTGAACCTGCGGCGGGGAGGGACATGCGAAATATCGCGGCTGCATCGTGACCTGTCAGATACAGGTACCCGTCAGGTCCCCAGGCACCGCCCGAGTTGCTGTAGGGCGAGAACTCGTTCACCAGCGTTTGCGGCAGCACCCACGCGCCACGATGCCGCCATTCACCGTCGAACTGAATCAGCGTAGTCCACTCGGGACCCTTTCCCGGCGATCCGCCACGGGTGTCGTAGTTGGCGAAGACGACCCACCAGTAACCGTCGTGAAAATCTACCCAGGTAGCGGAGCCCGCGAAAATGCCAAAGCTATGGGTCCCAACATGTTCGAGCGTGTCCGCGTCCCATATTTCGATTGAACTCGTCATCGGCTGGTTCGGGTAATTGGAGTGTGCGCAATACAGCCGACCTTCTATCACAACGCCACTATTCAAATGCTGGATTGGGCCATCTTCCGGCCCAACCCATTGCCGAATACGCTTTCCGGTCCTCTTGTCGTATTTTCCGATCGCCCGACTGTCAATAGCGTAAACCGCGTCAGTGTCGACGGCGACCGCTTGCCGGGCCTCCGGGGCGCGCATGTCCTGGATCGCAGTGTCCGCGAAGGCAGCAACGGCGGGAAGAAGCGACGCTACCGTCAGGATGATGATTCGCCAGGGGCAGACAGGGGTCATGAGTGGTGTCATCTCGGCACAGGCTTGTAATGAAAATTACGAACGGGTTATGATAGATATCGTCTGTAATATTTGCAAAGTTCTTTGGGTCCGTGAAACTGGCCTGAAGTCTAATCGCGGATGGGTGAGAGGCAACGATGGCAAAACGAACGACAACAACTGACATGATTAAGACGACATGGCCTTCGATGACCGCGACGGATCGCAAGATTGCAAGGGTTTTACTATCCCACCACCCGGTGGTCGGCCTCCAGACGCTGGCCAAGGTCTCGGAACAGGCCGGCATTAGCGCACCATCGATCATTCGCTGCGTCAAGAAACTCGGCTTCGCTGGCTATCCGGAATATCAGAAGGCCCTGCGCGCCGAGATTGGCGACATGCTGGCGGAGCGCACCCCGGAAGAATCGGTGAGCGATAACTGGCACCTGCCGGAACGAGTCCGCAGACATTACGCTGAACTCGGCGGCGCGATTCAACAGACGTTCTCTCTTCTCCAGGAGGCAGAGTTAGTCGGCGCTGCGCGCCTCCTCGCCGACCACTCTAAACGGGCGTCCGTCGTAGGCGGTATCGTATCCGCCTCACTTGCCGAGCTGCTGCATCGGCGGCTCATGACCATGCGGCCAAACTGCGAGCTATTGAGCGCCGATCCACTCAGACGATCCGAGCGACTGATTGACGTGAGCAAGCGCGACGTGATCATCGTCTTTGACCTGCAACCGTATGATTCGGATTTGGCGGCTTTCGCGCGCCTGGCCAGCGAGCGAGGGGCGCAGCTTGTTGTTTTCACGGATAACGATTTGTCCTCGATCACGGAGGCGGCACGCTTCGTGTTTGTCGCTGCCGCGAGTGCTCAGGCACTGACCGCGAATACCACTGCAGTCTGTCTGATCGAGGTGTTGTTGGCCGAAATCCAGCGAGTCATCGGCGAGCCGGCTGATGAGCGATTGCGCCAGCTCCAGGAGGCAGGAATCTGATGACGATGCTAAAGAGCCGCTTGTGCTGGCTCATTCCTCAAGGGCGTTACTTTTTTTCGACCCAAATTGTAATAGAAATAACAGGGGGATCGACAAATGAGAACTTGGAAAGAAATTAGTCGTGGACATTCGGCCGTTTCGATGACGGTGCTGAGCCTCGCGGTCGTCGCGAGTTTGTGTGTGCTGACGACCCGAGTGAGTTACGCCGGCGACATTGTCGGCGTGGTTAGTGATCCGGCCCTGTCACGGTTCGTGAAGGACGCAACGGTTACGGTTGATGACGGCAGCCGCCGAACGGTCACCGATCGCTGGGGTCGATACACCCTGCGGGGATTGGCCGCGGGCGAGTACACCATCGAGGCGACTGCCAGCGGATATGAAAAGCAGTCGGTAGGCGTCACCGTCCCAGAGACGGGTAAGGTCGCCTTGGACATTACTCTTCGCTCAACATATCTCGACGAAGTCATCGTGGTGGGCAACCGCGTATCTCAAATGCTGGCGCTACAGCGCAAGCGGGCCGCCGAGAGCATTCTCGATGCGGTGTCGGCGGACACGGTCGGCAAACTTCCTGATTTCAATGCGGCCGAGGCCATTCAGCGCCTGCCTGGCCTCGCGGTTGAAATCGACCAGGGCGAAGGCCGTTATCCGATCATTCGCGGCATCGATTCGAACCTCAATAATGTAACGATTGACGGTAATCTCGTCGGTGCTCCGGAAGGCTCGGGACGGAGAGTCGCGCTCGACGTCGTTCCGTCGGAACTGATTTCGATAATCGAAGTAGTCAAGGCAGTCACACCGGATCTCGACGGCAATGCGGTCGGGGGTAACATCAACATTGTAACGCGCAGTGCATACGATTCCCCGGAACCGTTTGCTTATCTCAGCGCCCGTGCCGGTTACAACGAAAAGAGTGACCGCGTCCCGTACGGGGCGAGTGGCGCCTGGGGATCGACGTTGGGTCCCAATGACGAATGGGGTTTGGTCCTCGCCGGGAGCTATTACATCAGGAGGTACGATTCCGACCTGGTCGAAGGCCTGGACTGGGTCGAGTTTGCGCCGGGGAACTTGGCACCGGAGAATCAAAGGCTTTTTGATTACGATATTGAGCGTGAGCGTATCGGTCTCAATGCGAATCTCGAATACCGGCCGAATGACACCTCACTGTGGTACTTGCGAAGTATTTTCAACGAGTTCACCGACAAAGAAGCGCGCGACCAACTGGATTTCGATGCGGCACGAGGGACACAGACCCCGCTGTCGGCCACGCTGGTGCAAAACGCCGGAGGTCGCGCTAAACGGGAATACCGGCAAAACGATCAAACGCAGCAACTGACTAATATTTCCATCGGCGGTGAATTTGATTTCGATAACGTGACCTGGGGTGCAAGCTATACGTTTTCGCATGCCGAGGAGATTACTCCACGACGAATTGACTGGGAGTATCGTTCCGGGGGTAGCGCGTTTCCCAACACGGTCGACGTCTCGAATTTTTTCTGGGACTTCGACGCCGGCGCGGCTATCAATGATCCGGCCAACTATCCGTTTCGTCGGGTGCGCCGTCGCATCGACGCCATCGAAGAGGATATTAATTCCGTTAAGACCGATCTCAGAATCGACCGTGATTTTGGCAGTCGATCCGGCTACCTGAAGTTTGGATTCAAATATGTCAAACGGGACAAGTTCCGCGACAGAGAAAACCTGAATTATGAGGACGCCGTTCCTTTTACGCTCGCCGACACAGGTTTGTTCTTCCCTGGGCCAAGCGGATTCTTCGACGGGCTATATGAACTAGGCCCGGTGCTGGATTTCGCTGGGCACGAGAGCTTATTTCAATCGAATCCGCAGATGTTTGTCCTCGACGGCGAAGGCTCGGCGGTGAATTCAGCCGCATCCGACTACGACATTGAAGAAGACTTGTATGCCGGTTACGGCATGGTCAGTGTCGATATCGGCAACATGACGGTGCTTGGCGGCGTGCGGCTCGAGTATACCGATGCCATTTACCGTGCGATGTTCCTCAGTCTCCCCGCTGCTGATCCGTTGAATCCCGGTGTGCCAGTGCAGGATCGAACCAATTATTTCAATCCTCTGCCGAGTCTCCACCTCACGTTTCGACCGACGGAGAATATCGTAATTCGTGGGGCGTGGACGAACACAATCGGTCGACCGAACTTTTCAGATGTGGTTCCGGCGTTAGAAATTGAAGACAATGAGGGCGAGGCGGGTAACGTCAAATTGGAACCGTTCGAATCCATGGGACTGGACTTCTCGTTCGAATATTACTTCGAACCGTCCGGCATAGCGTCAATCGGTGTGTTCTATAAGGACATCGACAATCCAATCTTTGTGCGCCGCACGACTAACGTCGTGTTTCGTGGGATTCCTCTGGACCGGCTCGACCAGCCCGAAAACGCAATAAACGGTAGTTTGCTCGGTGTGGAACTTAACTGGGAGCAGCAGTTCGTGAACTTACCGAAGCCTTGGAATGGCCTTGGCGCAGCCATAAATTTGACCTTCATCGACTCGGAAGTCGATGTGTTTGGCCGTGAGGGCGATAACCTTCCATTTTTCCGCCAACCTGACAGTATAGGGAATATTGCTCTGTTCTATTCGATCGGGAGGTTTGAGGCTCGCCTGGCCGCGAACTATCGGGACGCGTATTTGCAGTCAATCGGCGGCGACTTGACGGAGGACGTCTATTTTGGCGAACGAACGCAGATCGATTTCAAGCTTACTTTCGATGTAACCGACAAGTTGTCGATCTTCGGTGAGGTGCAAAACATTAACGATGATTCCCGCCGGGAGTATCAGGGTATACCAAGCCGGCTATTCGCTGATGAGATCTATTCCTGGACCGCGCTCGTCGGCACGAGATATGCTTTTTGAGTCCTTTGCGACTGTACTGCAACTGGGTAGGTAGGCGTCTGCGGGCCAGCAGATGATCGCTAGCGTCGTGCGCTGGTTCGCGACGGGACCGGACCGGCCGCTGATCGCGGACGCGAGTCTCGTTCGGCAAATCTACGAGCGACGCCGGTGGCGAGTTCTTATCTGGCTCGTCATCGGCTACGGCTTCTTTTATACCGTCCGGCTAAGCCTCTCTGTGGCCAAGAAACCCATGCTCGACGAGGGAATTCTCAGCGTCGAACAAATGGGCATCATTGGCTCGATTCTTCTGTACGTCTATGCCTTCGGCAAGTTCTTCAATGGGTTCCTATCGGACCGCGCGAACATCCGGCGATTCATGTCGACGGCATTACTATGTTCGGCGCTGGCCAACCTGGCATTCGGATCCGTTGACGGCTTCCTGTTGTTTGCCATGCTGTGGGGCCTGAACGGCTGGTTTCAGTCGATCGGCTCCGCACCCAGCGTTGTTTCGATTTGCCAGTGGTTCAGCAATCGGGAACGCGGTACCCGCTACGGTATCTGGGCGGGCGCCCACAACCTGGGCGAGGGCATGACGTTCGTAGGCACCGCATTGGTAGTGGAGGCATTGGGATGGCGCTGGGGCTTCTGGGGGCCCGGTCTCGCCAGCATCGTTATTGCGATCTTTCTGTTTTCGTTTCTGTCCGATCGGCCGCAGACCTATGGATTGCCACACGTTGCCGATTACCGTCAGGACCACTCCGCCGGCAAGCCTACAGAAGCTTCTATTGGGGCACAGCAGCTGGCAGTGCTTCGGCATCCCATAGTCTGGGTATTAGGGTTGAGCAGTGCCGGTATGTACATCGCGCGCTACGGAATCAACAGTTGGGGTATCTTTTTCCTTCAGGAAGGCAAGGGCTACTCCCTGGTCGAGGCCGCCTCAGCCATGGCGGCCTACCCGATCATGGGCCTGCTGGGGGCAATCTGTTCCGGACTGATGTCAGATCGCTTCTTCGCGGCCCGACGGAACGTGCCAACCTTGCTATATGGGCTGTTGCTGGTGGGATCTTTGGTTTTGTTTTACGTCTCGCCCCCTGGTCAGTTATGGATGAATGCCGTGGCATTAGGTGCGTTCGGCTTTGCAATTGGCGGATTGATCGTGTTCCTTGCCGGTCTCATCGCGATCGACATCATGCCCACGGGTGCGGCGGGTGCCGTAAAGGGTGTCATTGGCCTTTTCTCGTATCTTGGAGCGGCAACGCAGGACTGGATCAGCGGCGTTCTCATCGAGAAGTCGGCGCGCGTCGTTGATGGTGCGACCGTATATCAGTTCGACGGTGCATTCACCTTGTGGCTGGGTGCATCCGTAGTATCGTTGCTTCTGGCGCTTGTTGCATGGAATCAGAAGCCGAGAGAATGATCCCTGACTGTGAAAGCCGAGTGTGGTCGGCAGGTAACTGTCGCCGGTTAGCGAACTGGTTCGCGCCGCTCGTTTTGCTGGTGGGAGCTGCCAGCGCAGCCGAATTCGCGCCCGAAGTCGCGCTGTACGTATCACATGGACCGGTGTTGGGGAAGCCTGCTGCCGACAGCGTTGGAGTCTGGGCACGAACCTCGCGACCAGCTGCTTTTCACGTTCGATACGGCACACATAAGCGAGCGTTGAGTTTGCGATCGGCAACGGTTGCAACCTTCCTCGAGCGTGACAATACAGCATGGGTAGAGCTGGGGAACCTACGACCCAATACCGTCTACTACTATCAAGTGGCTGTTGACACGGCAGATGGCATCGATTCCGACGTTTTTCGTTTCCGCAGTCTGCCCTCCGCAGAACAGACGATCGGTCAACGCAATCCCGAGGGTGTCTTTAACTTTACATTCTCAGTGACGTCGTGCGCCAAGCAATCGCCGACCCTGTCACAGGGAGCGACGCCGCACGCCACCTTGTTCCGAAATGCTGCCGACAAAGTAAACTTTCATCTGGGCCTCGGCGACTGGATTTATGAAAAAGACCGGCGACTTGAGGCCTCTACCTGGCTGAATGAATCAGCACCGCCGGGTACTGCGATGCCGCCGCTGCTTCAAATCGTACCCAGTCTTGCGGGAGCCTGGCAAAACTACAAGACGTACTACGACAATGATCACCACCTTGGAGATTGGCATGCGACGGTTCCGTCGTTCTTCATCTTCGACGACCATGAGGTACTTAACAATTTCCAAAACGCGACTGTTTCCGGTTACAGAGCCCGCAACGCTTTGTTTCGGGATCCTGCCCTCCGCGCATGGCGGGATTATCTCGGTTGGAGCAATCCGACACCCGACATGACTAAGATTTATTTTGGGCGTGCGCAGCTTGAGGCGGGCAGTGCGTTGCTGCATGATCCCGCAGCCGACTTCACGAATCTTGCGCTTCACGAAGGCCGGACGCTTCATGTCCTTTGGGGCGGACCGAATGCGGGCTACCGCAATAACGATGCGAAAAATCGATTGGCCATTAGCGCAGCCATAGAGGCGGCAGGACCGCAAGATCCTAACGCTTTGATATACAGGATCGAACGGGTAGTCGACGACCACACGTTGGCGCTAGAGCCCGCGCCGGCACATGACACCGAGTCATCGTACTCGATCGGCGGTCTGAACTATTACTTCAGGCAACAGTTCGCGAACGCAGAGTTCATTGCACTCGACACTCGTAGCCGCAGACGTTCGCCCCTGGTTTCAGAAGAACCAACGATGCTGGGAAAAACTCAAAAGGAATGGTTGCTGCAACGCTTGCAGGAAAGCGATGCAGATGTCGTCTTCGTGCTGTCGTCCGTCAGTTTTGTCATTCCCCACCAATCGCAGACACCGAATGGAACCGACGATCAGTCCTGGACCGGTTACACGCGAGAACGCAATGAGCTGCTCGCAGCGTTCGAATCCAGTGGTAAGACGGTGATTCTGCTGACCGGCGATCTGCATAATGCGTTCTCGATTCAAATTAGCGAGCGGATATGGGAGTTCTCAGT
>FXBF010000266.1_pt1 | contig 17346 bp, 12 predicted proteins | sample 5335321 | NCBI WGS metagenome assembly FXBF01 (sample SAMEA103928391, study PRJEB20085) | sediment metagenome | isolation source: sediment
GTCCGGTTTGACGAGGGGGAGGGGCTCATCCCCCCTCCCTACTCTACTGGCTATTCACTCCGGGCGCGGCGTGTGTCGTGATGGCGTCCGACTTTCGCAATGGCGGGGCCTTCTTCCTGACGGGAAAGTCCTTCCCCGGAAATGCCGGATGAAACTTAATTCAGGGCGCGCGGTGACTTGTGCCACCAGGTCCCTACTGGGTGAACTGCCCCTGCATCTTTGCGTTTCTGCCCCCCTCCCCCGTCTCCCTCTTGAAACACCACCGCCCTCACTCCCGTACGGTGACCAAGCACCGGCTCCGTTGGAGTGCGAAACACCAGTTTTCCGGAGATATCCATGCAGCCTGTCGCAACGGAGATCCCACACGTTGCCCGGAGGCTGCTTCGCAGCCCCGGCTTCACAGCGATATCGGTCCTCACGCTGGCCCTCGGCATAGGTGCCACCACCGCGATCTTCAGCGTGGTGAACGGTGTGCTCCTGCGCCCGCTGCCCTTTCCGGAGGCGGATGAGCTGGTGGGACTGTGGCATTCGGCGCCGGGAATCGGGATTCCGGAGTTCGAACAATCGGAGACGACATACACGCTGTACAAGGCGTTGAGCCGCTCCTTCGTGGACGTCGGGCTGTCCAACAACTTCACGCTCAATCTCATTGACGGGGGCGAGCCCACCAGAGTGCCGTCCGCTTCGGTCACCTCTTCACTATTCCGCGTGCTGCAAATGTCTCCGGTGCTGGGCAGAGGCTTCACCGAGGAAGACGACGAGATCGGCAGGGAGCGGGTCGTGTTGTTGAGTGACGCGTTGTGGAAGAGCCGGTTCGGATCGGATCCGGGCGTCCGGGGACGGGCCATTCAGCTCAACGGCAATTCCTACACTGTCATAGGCGTTATGCCTACAGGGTTCACCTATCCCGGCGAGGACACCCAGCTGTGGATTCCGCATCGCATCGATCCGGCTACTCTGGGGCAGGCCAACTTCAGCTACGAAGCGATTGCCCGCTTGAAACCGGGAGTGACGATTGAGGCTGCCGAGGCCGATCTGAACCGGGTGCTGCGGCAGCTTCCCGATGTGTATCCCGGAGAGCTCACCGCGGGGCTCATGGAAAACGCCCAATTGTCCGCACACATCAATCCGATGCGTGATGACGTTGTAGGGGACATCGGTCAGGTCTTGTGGATATTGCTGGGTACGGTGGGATTCGTCTTGCTCATCGCCTGCGCCAACGTAGCCAACCTCTTTCTGGTGCGCGCGGAAGGCCGCCAGAAGGAAATCGCCGTGCGGAGCGCATTGGGTGCCGGCCGGGGCGACGTGGTGAAGTATTTCCTCGGCGAGAGCATGTGCTTGGCGTTGGTGGGAGGGCTCGTCGGGTTGGGGCTCGCATTCGTCGGAGTGTATGTGCTCACGAGCGCGGTTCCAATCGATATCCCGAGGCTGGGCGAGGTCGGCATACACGGTGCGGTGCTGGCGTTCACGGGTGCGGTAACGCTCTTTGCCGGCCTGTTGTTTGGCGCGGCACCGATTTTTCGCTACGGAAGTCCCGACCTCGTCACATCGCTAAAGGAAGGAGGACGAGGGGGTTCGACAGGCAGGCAAACGCACCGCACCCGCAATCTGCTGGTGGTCTCCCAAGTGGCGTTGGCGCTGGCACTTTTGGTTGGATCCGGACTGATGGCCCGGAGCTTCTGGGCGCTGCGGAAAGTGGACCCGGGTTTCGACACCGAGGGTGTGCTCACATTCCGTGTTTCACTCCCCGCGGCTGAGTATCCTGACGGGGACGACACCGTCTTGTTCTATCGGCGGCTGTTCGAAAACCTCCGAGGCTTGCCCGGTGTCACGAACGTGGGTGCGAACACCAACCTCCCCATGACAGACGGGAGCAACAGTAACGGGGTCGTGCTGGAGGACTTTCCCCTGCAACAGGACGAGGTTCCCCCGATCATTCGCACCAACCGCGCGGCGCCCGGTTATTTCGAGGCGCTGGGGATCCCGCTTCGCGAGGGGCGTTTCTTTGAGCGCGGGGACGTGGACCAACCTGCACGAGGCGCGGTGGTGGTGAGTGAAACCTTTGCCCAGCAGTTCTGGCCGGGACAGAGTGCTCTAGGCAAGCGGCTCACACCGGGTATTGCGGTTGGGGACGAAACCAAGTGGTATACGATCGTCGGCGTGGTGGGAGACGTGCGAGACGACGGATTGGCGCAAGAGCCTCCCGCGATGGCTTACTACCCGACGGTGCCGATTCCGGAGTCGGAAGATCAGTGGACGATACGCACGACGAGTGTCGCCGTTCGTGCCGGCGTCGATCCCATGTCGCTGGCAGCGGCCGCGCGGCAGGCCGTGTGGGATATCGACCCGCGGATTCCTATCGCCAACACGCGAACTACCGGAGAGATCGTTTCGGGCTCTATGGCTCGCACGTCGTTCACGATGCTGTTGCTTGCGATTGCAGCAGGTGTTGCTCTGCTATTGGGGGCGGTGGGCATCTACGGCGTGATCTCCTACGTGGTGAGTCAGCGCACCCGAGAGATCGGCGTGCGTATGGCCCTCGGCGCCAAAGAGAGGGACGTGAGCCTCATGGTAGTTGGACAGGGAATGTTGGTTTCTTCCATTGGGGTCGGTCTTGGGCTGGTTGCGGCGTTCGGCCTCACCCGTCTCATGGGGACGCTGCTCTTCGGCGTGAGTGCGACCGATCCGTTGACGTTCGGGGCCCTGGGCCTGTTCCTGCTTGGCGTGGCCGTGGTAGCCAGTCTCATACCGGCGCGGCGCGCGGCCGCAGTGCATCCGGTTGAGGCACTTCGTTACGAATAGGCTTTGAGGCGCCGGGTGGCAGGTTTCAGGTTCCAGGCTGGTCGTCGGCGCTGAGGTTTCGGGTTTCCGAATCCGAGTGTGATTGGGAACGGGGTCGGAGCGGGAGCCCCCGTGAAATCCGCCGGGAAAGCGTCAGGTCAGTCGCACTAGATCTCGATCGGCGTAAGCTCCTTGCTGCCACATGCGCGACAGCCTTGATACTTGGAGAACTGCCGCCAGAGGGAAAACAGCACCGGGATGATCAGGGCCCACCAGAAGGTCTTGATGAAACGGAACGAGACGTCGGAAAGCCAGGCGGTGATCTGGAACAGGATTCTGTCTGTGTTGTAGGCCGTTTCAGTGGTGACCTCCCCGGGATTCGCGGCCACCAACGACCCGGAAACGGAGGACAACGCGATTTCCTGAACTTCGGCTGTCAGGGCGTGGGGTGACGAGGTGACGATTGTCCGCCACCCGCCGGCGGTCAATCCCATGCCAATGCCAACGAGCCAGAGGGTGACCTCGACGGCAAGGCTGGACCGTACGTGGGTCTTGGGTACACCGTTCTTCCGACAGGCGCTGCAGCGCATGGATCGCATCGCGGCTCTCCATGGAGGGGATGTCGCCAATCTACGGACCGGAAGCTGGGAGCACCAGAACAAGCTGACGGTCGGACAGACGGACGGTGGCCCCCAAGCGCCAACCGTTCACACCTTCGCCTCCATGTGCTTCCGCCCAACCTATCAAGATGGTATTCTAGACCGGAGCCGCCTCTGACGAGGTGGGTGCTTCCCACCAACCAACCTCACTGACACGGGCTCGTATGAATGGTCGATTCGCAGGTTGCACAGCGCTGTTCTTGTTGGCAACGGGAGGAATCCTGATCGGGGTGGAAGCCGAGTGCCGTTCTGAGGCGCGGCAAGCGCACAACACGCTCACGGCAGCCGAACGGGCGGAAGGATGGCAGCTCCTCTTCGACGGTCAGACGACCAACGGCTGGAGGGGTTTCCGCCGTCCGGATATGCCTGCCGGCTGGCGGGTCGTGGACGGAGAGTTACAGCGTGTCGGCCGCGGCGGTGACATCATCACGGTGGAGCAATTCGCCGACTTCGAACTCAAGCTCGAATGGAAGGTCGAGAAGGGCGGCAACAGCGGGATCTTGTTCCGCGTGAGCGAGGAATGGGACCGAACCTGGAAGACCGGGCCGGAGATGCAGGTGCTGGATGATGAACGGCACCGCGACGGCCGGCGCCGGGAAACATCTGCCGGGGCGAACTATGCATTGTACGCCTCGCCGCCGGGCGTGGTTCGGCCGGCGGAGACGTGGAATGCGGCGAGGATTATCGTGCAGGGAAGCCACGTCGAACATTGGCTCAACGGCGTGAAGGTGGTCGAGTACGAACTTTGGAGTCCGGAGTGGGAAGGGCTGGTTGCCGCCAGCAAGTGGGATACGCTGCCGGGTTACGGAAGACAGCGCCGCGGTTACATCGCCCTGCAGGACCACGGTGACTGGGTGGCCTACCGCAACATCAAAATCCGGCCTCTGCGATGAATTCCATTCGCTTCAGACTCTCGACCATGATGTTCCTACAGTACTTCATCTGGGGTGCATGGTGGGTAACCCTCGGTACATACCTCGGGCAGACGCTGGAATTCGACGGAAGTCAGATCGGGGCAGCCTATGGGACAACGGCGATTGCAGCGATAATTTCGCCGTTATTCGTCGGCATGGTAGCGGACCGGTTCTTCTCAACCGAGAAGATGCTCGCGATCCTCCACATCGTGGGCGGCGTCGTTCTCTACACGGCATCCACTCTGGGAGCATTCGGGCAGTTTTATCCCTTGGTTATCTTGTACGCGCTTCTCTACATGCCCACCCTCGCTCTCACGAACTCCCTGTCGTTCCATCACCTGAAGGATTCGGCAAGGGAGTTTCCCCGGGTGCGGGTGTGGGGCACGATAGGATGGATCGTCGCCGGAATCTTGGTTGGTCGGTTGGCGCTCGAGTCGACGGCGATTCCCATGCGGATCGCCGCAGGTGCATCGATTCTCATGGGCCTCTATTGCCTGGTGCTGCCGCACACGGCGCCTAGGGCCGCAGGCGGACCCGTCAGTGTGCGGGATGTGCTGGGGCTCGACGCGCTGTCACTCATGAAGGATCGCTCGTTCGCAATCTTCGTGGTCGGATCGTTCTTGCTCTCCATTCCATTGCAGTTCTATTACGCGTTCACCAACCTCTACCTCAACGAGTTGGGGATGGCGGAGCCAGCGACCAAGATGACCCTGGGGCAGATGTCGGAGATCGTGTTCATGGTACTCATACCGTGGTTCCTGATCCGGCTCGGCGTGAAGAGGATTCTGCTCGTCGGGATGTTGGCCTGGACGCTGCGATATGTACTGTTCGCGTTCGGCAACGTGTCGAACCTCGTGTGGATGCTGTATTTGGGAATCCTACTCCACGGCGTTTGTTATGATTTCTTCTTCGTCACCGGACAGATTTATGTAGACCAGAGGGCTGACGTGAAAATCCGCGCGGCGGCGCAAGGCTTCATCGCCTTTGTTACGCTGGGCGCGGGACTGTTCATCGGTGCGTTGATCTCGGGGGCGGTGGTGGAAGCGTACACCACCACCGATGGCGTGCTGCCTCACGACTGGCGAACTATTTGGCTCGTTCCTGCCGTCGGTGCGGCAGTGGTTCTGTTGCTGTTCGCGGTGATGTTCCGGCCCTCAGGTACCGACGGACCCGGCGGAGAGGACCTTGCAGTCGTAGGTGCGGACGCGTGAGCGACGACCTGCTATCGATCGAGGAGATCAATGCTTGCGGGAGTTGCTACGCGAATCTTGGTAGGGTCGGGTGGTGACGTATCAGGACTATATCTAGTTGAACTCTTGGACAGGGAGGGAGGCAATCATGTCCACTGATCAGATCTCGAGACGGGACTTCGTTGGCGACGTGGCGGCGACCGGCATGGCATTCACCATCGTCCCGCGTCACGTGCTGGGCGGACCCGGATACCGCGCGCCGAGCGACTCGCTCAATATTGCGTGCATCGGCGTAGGTGGTCGTGGGCAAGCCGTTCTGCGTGGCGTGAGCGGCGAGAACATCTATGCCCTGTGCGACGTTGATTCGCGCGCGCTGGCTGCGGCGTTCAACCGACACACATCGGCCAAACGCTATAAGGATTTTCGTGTGATGCTCGAGCGTGAAGCCGACAACATCGATGCCGTAACGGTTGCGACTCCCGACCACACGCACACGGTAGCGGCGATGATGGCGATGAAGATGGGCAAGCACGTCTACTTGGAGAAACCGTTGGCGCGGACGATCTACGAAGTACGACGACTCGCAGAGGCAGCTCGCAGATACGGCGTGGCAACGCAAATGGGGAATCAGGGACATGCCCGCGAAGGCACCCGCCAGATTCGCGAGTGGGTGGAAGCCGGAGCCATCGGCACGGTGCGTGAGATACAGTATTGGACCAATCGCCCCATCTGGCCGCAGGCGATCGAACGACCGCTAGAGTCGTACCATGTGCCTACGTACCTGGATTGGGATCTGTGGCTAGGGCCTGCTGCCGCGCGCCCCTACAATCCCGCTTACGCGCCGTTCCGCTGGCGCGGTTGGTGGGACTTCGGCACTGGCGCGCTGGGGGACATTGCCAGTCACTCGATGGACGCAGCCTTTTGGGCCCTCGATTTGGGTCATCCGTCGAGAGTCGACCCGGAATTCACCACGCTATTCGAGGAGTCCGCGCCTGCGGCGTCGAGAATCTCGTATGATTTCCCGGCGCGCGGCGGGAGGCAGGCCATCAAGGCCGTGTGGCGCGATGGGAACTTGTCACCGGCGCGTCCCGAAGAGATCGGTGATGAGAGACGCTGGCCGATCGAGAGCAGCGGGCAGATGTGGGTTGGGGACGATGGTAAACTCTTCGCCGGCATCTACGGAGAGAATCCGCGCCTGCTCGACGCCGAGCGAGACAAAGACCTCAAGGCGAACCCGCCGGCAGAGAAGTATCCGCGAACTGAAGGCGTATTCGCCGAGTGGATCGACGCGTCCAAGGGCGGCCAGCCGGCCGGGTCGAACTTCGCCGGCCACTCGGGGCCGCTCACCGAGATGGTGCTGCTCGGGAATCTTGCCGTCAGGACGGGGAGAATTCTCGAACTAGAAGACGGGCGGATTACCAACACGGTGGTGCCGGAAGAGTACATCAAGCCGTCGTATAGGGAAGGGTGGAGTCTTTGAGAGAACGATGCAGGCAGTAGGCATGTCTACTGCCTACTATGGTCTCCACTCTCCCTTGGCCACAGCCGGCACAAACTCGTCCAACCCCTCGGGCCTGAACGGCAATGTCCTTTCTGCCTCCGCGCTCATGTACGACGTCATGAGTATCTCCATCACTTCCACGCCATCGTCGAATGTGAGCGCCGGCGTCTCGCCGCGTAGGAATGCCTTCGTGAAGTGCCGGTTTTCCGCCTCATAGCCGTACATCGCCGCCTCGTCGGGCACGACAGGCATGAGTCCCATCTCTGCATTCTGTTTTTCGACGAGGTCTTCCCCCGCCTCACCCTTCACTTCCCGGCCGAAGAACACCTTGAGACCGCTCTCCAGCGTGTTCCACGACATCGAGTACTCGGGGCCGAGCAACTCGGCGGAGATGCGTAGGCCGGCACCTACGAAGCTCCACGACGTCGTGACTTCACCGAGTAGCGTCGAGCCGTCTTCCGCCTCGTATTCGATCGTGGCGCTGGCGAAGTCTTCGGAAGGGTGCTTGCTGTAATCGACATCCTTGCCCATCGTCTGTGACAGCCGCTCGACGTATTCCGGCCGTGTCCACTTGAGGCTGGCTATGTGGGCTGTGATTCTCACCGGTCGGATGGACGAACGAGGCGAGCCCGGTTTCGTGAGCAAGTGACGCACCACTTCGACGGAGTGACACATCATGTCGTTGAGCACTCCGCCACCCTGCAGGCTGCCGCGCCAGAACCACGGCATGTGGGGACCGCTGTGTTCCTCGGCAGCGCGGGCGAGGTACGGGCGCCCGGTGAGGGCAGCGCCGCGGGCCCAAATCAACTGGCGCCCGCGGCTCACATGGGGTGCAAAGACCTGACTCTCGAGATAACCGTGATTGATCCCAGCACTCTCGATCAACTTGGCAACCTTCTTCGCTTCCGCCACGGTTCGAGCCAGAGGTTTCTCGCACGCAATGCCTTTGAGCTTGCCTTTGCCTGACGTCACGGCTTGTGCGATCTCCTCGACATTCTCGATACGTGCCTGATTGGGCCCGCAGAGCCAGACCGCGTCGATGGTGGGATCGGCGATCATGGCCGCGATCGAGTCGTAGGCTTTGGCGTTGCCAACGTCGAGCCGGCGCGCCAGAGCCGCGGTATCTTCCGTGTGTTTCTTGTTTGGGCTGAAGACACCCAGCACATCGGCATCGCGCACGCCCCTCCACGACTGAATGTGGAACCGGGCGTTGAATCCGCTGCCGATGAATCCTACTCCCAACCGTTTATCAGCCATGTCGTCTTACCAACCCAGCCTGCCATTCTTCGTCTTACCTGACGCCCACTTTGTTGAGCTAATCGGGCGGGCAACCAGTCCACTCCAGCACTAACTTGTTGCCCAGGTACGGCAGATCCTCGATGCCGATCCGGCTCGACCAGAACCCGCTGGCCGTCAGGTCTCGGAAGCTGTTGAAGAACGCTACGCCGTGGCTCATCTCCGGACGCGCCCGCTCCGGCCAGGCGATGTCGTCCAACACGGCCCTGCGTTCGTCCGGCGTGCACTCCACAAAAGTTTTGTCGAACCGCTTGCGACACTGGGCATCGAGCCAAGCGAGGCCGCCTCTCATGGAGATCTGCTGGCTCTCCTGGTCCAGTACGATGAAATCCATGAACTCCGGCACACCGGCGTCGCTCGCACTTCCGGATCGCGCGTCACGCGGAATGATGAGGTCGGCGAGAACGCGCACGGTTGCATACTCGTGGGAGGTGAAAAACTGTGGCACGAACTGAGCACCGCTCTTGGCAGCCTTCATTCGCGCCGCCGTTGCCGCGCGGCGAGCCTGCTCGGCGTCTTCGAGCGACCAGTCGAACGCCGTCGCTAACGGCGTGGCGGCGAGGAGCTGTACGACCTCGCGTCGGTGCATCGTGCCCATCACAAGTTTCCTTTGTTCCGCTCTTCGGCGATGTACTCGCTGGTCCGCATGGCGAGCGCCATGAGCGTCCATGTGGGGTTCTTGTCCGCCTGCGAGACGAACGGTCCGGCATCGGCTACGAATAGATTCTTCACGTCGTGTGTCTGGCAGTACCTATTGACCACTGAAGTCAGGGGGCGGTCTCCCATGCGCGTGACACCGATTTCGTGGATGATGCGGCCGCCGGGCAGGATGCCGTATCCGTTCTCGGCGGTGGGCATGCTTCCGAACGGTGTACCGCCCATGGTGGTGATGATTTCCCGGAACGTCTCCTGCATGTGTTTCACTTGGAGGTGCTCTCGATCCGTCCATTTGAAGTGGAAGCGGACCACCGGGATGCCCCATTGGTCCACTGTGTCGGGATCGATCTCGCAGTAGCTGTCGGCGTTGGGGATCATTTCGCCCCGCCCGGAGAACCCCACCACTGCGCCGTAATATCGCCTGTAGTCCTCCTTCAGTTGTTGTCCGTAGCCACCACCATTGGGATAGCGGTGAATGCCCCCCATGAAACCATAGAGGGGCATGCCCCGTCCACCCCATACCTCGATGTGGTAACCTCGGGGAAAGTCGAGGTCCCTGTTGTCGAGCCACCACGGCATGTAGATGTGACCGCCGCCCACGCCGTCCTCGTTGTGAGGCACGCGGTCCATCAGGCGCGGAATGAAACCGGCGACATCCGTGCCGGTCGAGTCGGTCAGGTATCTGCCGACCATGCCGCTGGAGTTGGCTAGCCCGTCCGGGAAGAGCGACGACTCGGAATTGAGAAGCAGCCGTGCGGTCTCGCAGGCGCTCGCTGCCAGCACCACGACGCGCGCCCGCACGTGTTTGTCGGTCCCGTCGTTCTTGTCGATGTACGAGACGCCGGTGGCGAGGCCCGAACGGTTGGTGGTCACAGCCCGCGCCATGGCGCTGTGGACCACCATGAGGCGTCCGGTATCCAGTGCGGGTGGCAGCAAGACGCCCGGGGACGAGAAATTCGCGTTCACTGCACACCCGCGATTGCATTGCTTGCAGTAGTGACATGCCGGCCGACCGTTCAAGGGACGCGTGAGGATGGAAAGACGAGCCGGTATGCAGGTGACGCCCAGCTGGTCGCTCGCCTCTTTGACGAGCAGCTCGTGGCACCGCGGCCGGGGAGGCGGCTGAAAGATACCGTCGGGTGCATTGCGGAGCCCTTCCTTGGACCCGAAGATTCCCACCATGCGATCCAGTCTGTCGTAATACGGCGCGATGTCGTCGTACCCGATGGGCCAGTCGTCCCCCATGCCGTCCCTGCTGCGGGGCTTGAAGTCGTCCGGGCCGTACCGCAGGGAGATGCGACCCCAGTGATTGGTCCGCCCGCCGAGTTGCCGGGTGCGGAACCAGTCGAAGGAGTTCCCCGGGGCCGTGGTGTACGGCTCACCTTCCAGCGACCATCCGCCCAGGCCTGCGTCGAACTCGCCGAAGTTGCGCTCCGGAGTGCTCATGCCTCGCCGCGGCGATTCATACGACCACTTCAACATATTCGAGTCTTTGGCGACGTCCCAATGGACGCCGGCTTCGAGCATGACGACGTTGGCCCCGGCCTCGGTCAGCACCTTTGCCGCCATGCCGCCGCCGGCACCCGATCCGACGATACACACGTCGTAGGTCCTACGTTGGGGAAAGAACCTCATCTGTTGTCTGCCCCAGTGTGATGTTGCAGCCAAGGTACCCCATGCACTGCGAAGGTGCCACTGTCGGTTTCTTTAGAAGGTGAGGCCATCGAGGTACTGGTAGCTGGCCCGGATGGACTCGAACGGGTCAGCGGGGTTGTCGTGCTCGACAAAGAAATGCCGGATGCCGGCGCGCTCGCGCTGAGCGAAAATGCTCGCGAAATCGATTGTGCCGCTGCCGACGTCCACGATGCGGTGCTCCGACGTGCCGTCCATGTCCTTCACGTGGACGGATGAAAAGCGCCCTGGATAGCGCGCGAAATAGCTGATGGGATTGCGCCGGGCCTTCGTGATCCAGAAGAGGTCCAGTTGAAAGGTCACGAACCGGGGGTCGGTCTCTGCGATGAGCATGTCGTAGGGGATCCTACCGTCGATCGGTGAGAATTCGAAGTCGTGGTTGTGGTAGCCGAACCGGATACCCGCTGCCCTCGCCCGTTCGCCGGCTCGATTGAAGATCTCCGCCGCCTCCCGAAAGCCGTCCAGGCTCCCGCGGATCCGTCCCGGCACCGAGGAGCAGATGAGGTAGGAGTGGCCGACCGTCGTCCCCGCCTCGAGCACCCGGTCCCAGCCGTCCAGCAGCACTGAGAAGGGCACGTGGGCCGAGGGTGCTTTCAATCCGAGGGCGTCGAGAGCGGCTTTGATCCGCGACGGGTCGCGATCGAAGTAACCGGTGAACTCCACCTCGTCGTATCGGATTGAGGCGATCCTCGCCAACGTGGTGTCGAAATCCGCCGCCATGGCACGCCGCACGGTATAGAGCTGAAGGCCGATGCGATCGAGCTTGTCTCGCAGGCCCGCCCGAGGAATGGCATGACGTGGGAGGCCCACAGCCCCAATTGCTGCTGCCGCGGTGGCCTTCACGAAGGTGCGTCGGTCGGATTCCACCAAGTGCTCCCGGCCAAGACACTTCAATATGTCACCATCGGCTGGGTGGTGCCAGATGGGGCCCGTTACGCCGCGTTCTGTCTTGGACGGCTCGTCCCGGGCGATTCTAAGTGGCTGCCAGAGGTGATTTCGCGCACTGACGGCCGGCTGTCGGGCCTATATCGTTTTGGCATATCTTGACTTAGCTGCATCTTGTCAGCTGCGGTGGGCTCGGCGGCCGGGCATCGAGCCGACCACGGGAGACAAGTGTGGCCGGGAGAGAGCGCGACAGTAGGCCTATGCGATACCAGGAGCTTGTTGACGTCCTAGAACACGTCGGGAAGGATCCCTCGCGGCTCATCTTCGAGGACGAGTTAACGGGTATCCACAACCGCCGTTTCCTGCTCAGCTATTTCGATCACAGGGTCCGGTGGGAGAGCGGCGAGGACTACCCGTTGGCCTTGTTGGTTCTCGACTTGGATCGGTTCAAGGATGTCAACGACACGCACGGGCACGAGGTGGGGGATCAGCTACTCACCTGGGTGGCCACGTTGCTCACAGAGGTTGTTGGCGACGAGGGGATGCCCATTCGCTACGGCGGCGACGAGTTCACGGTGGTGCTCCCCAATGCCAGTCGCCGTGACGGGCGGGAGGTTGCCGCTCGGTTGTTGCAGCGAACCCGCGACCGGCCGTTCCGCGTGCGCTCCACCGGCGCTGTGGTTCCGATCACGATGAGCATCGGGGTTGCGTCGGCACCGGAAGACGCCCAAGACGGCCAAGGTCTGTTGCAGGCAGCCGACACCGCTCTCTACTACGCAAAACAGTCAGGTCGGGATCGGGCTGCGACCGCCGGCGAGGTCGATCCTAGCAAGGTATTCCCGAAAACGGCGCTTCATCGCCTGAGAGTCACAGGTATCGTCGGGCGTGATGATGAGCTGACGATCGTGGCCGACGCGTTGGAGGCGCTCAGCAAAGGGCAAAGCCGATTCCTGATCTTCGAGGGCGCTCCCGGAATCGGGAAGACGACCCTGTTGGAGACGATTCGGCATAACCTGACCCTCGACGATTCCTATTCGGTCACCAAGGTCTCGGGTGATCAAAAAGAGGCCTACCGTCCCTATTACCTGCTGCAGAGCATACTCGTGTCGCTGCTCAACGAGCGGGACGACAAGGGGGCCGCAATCCTAGAGGCAATGAGCGAGGACGAGATCGCTCGACTGGCGCACGTTCTGCCGCGGCTCGCGGACGAGGACACGGCTTCGTCGCGCAAGGAGCCTGACAGTCGTGGGCGGCAGGCCATTTTCGCCACGCTTGCGCGGTTTCTTCCATGTCTCGTTGAGTTCCGGCCGCTCATGCTCATCATCGACGACCTGCAGTTCGCGGATGAGGCAACCCTGCTGTTGCTTCGAGTGCTGATGGAGCGGAACGAGTTGTCCTTATTCGTGTGTGGCGCGGCGATGGAATCGGTCCATCTCGGCGGAGGAAGAGAGGCGTTGCCGCTGGACCGTTTTGTCCAGGCTGATTACGGCGAGCTGAATGTGCGCCGCGCGAGGCTCCAGCCGCTCAGCGCCAACGACATTGCAGCGTATTTGGGTACGGTCTTTCCGAGTCTTCGCATGCCGGACGGCTTTCAGAACGATCTGGCGAGCACCACGCAGGGAAACCCTCTCTTCCTCGCCGAGATCATCCGCAAGCTGGTTGCGGACCGTAAAGTCACCTTGGTGGGGCAGGAGTGGGTGATCGAACCGCTCGAAGAAGGGTATCTGCCGAAATCGCTCGAGGAGATCGTGGTCGAGAAGATTGCCGCGCTCGACGACGAAGGCATGGATCTGCTCGCTCGCGCGTCCACGTTTGGCGAGGACATCTCCGTCAGCATGCTGGCCGGTAGTGCCGATCTGGACGAAAACAGGGTGCTGGAGTTTCTGGATCGAGCCGAGACCTTGGGTCTGGTCAAGATGGACTTCCAGGTCAACGACGAGGTCATGCGCTTTCTGGGCAAGCGGGTGTTGGATATCAGCTACGGCTCTATTGACGACGATCGCCGGAGCGCGTTGCACGAGCAGGTTGGTAACTATCAGGAGCGGCTGTACCAGCGGCGTCTCCTCCCGTCGGCCTCTTTGCTGGCCTACCATTTCAAGCGGTCGGCCAACGAAGAGAAGGCCCGGCAATACGAGCGTGTTCAAGTCGCCTACACGCAGACGGTTTTCGACGCCGACGAGGCGTCGCACTACACCGGGCAGGTTCTCGACGAGATCGACACCGGAACTCGTCTGGCACGTAAGAGCCTTCCACTCGTCCCGCACGTGCTCCGCAATTTGATGACTGCCGTGCGCAACATACAGCTCTATCCGCCCGAGAGCGCAGCGATTGCCCAGGCGCTGGAGCAGATCAAGCAACCGATCGATGAGATTCTGGAACCGAACGAGCGGTTGCTCCTGTCACAAGCGGATAATCTCCTGCTCGTCAACGGACAGCGGCTCGAGATGTCGAAGTCTAGGGCCCTCACCGAGTCGTTCCTCGAACTCCTAGGCCGGCTCGAGCTCAAGGCGATCGCGTTCCGTCGGGGAATCACGCAGGAAGAGCTCAAGACTCTCGTGGTAGCATTGGGCAGGATGAAGTCCGAGTCTGTCGAGCCGGGTTTCTGGAGGGAGTTTGCGATCGAGAAGAATCTCGATCACGTGGAACTCCTGCAAGTGCAGTACTCCCGAGTTCGCAAGTCTCGCAGGATGGTGGCCGTCGTATCGGCGGCGGAGGACGAGGAGCTGAGCGCTGCCGAACTCAAGCAGGTTCCTGAAGTTCTGCGGGCGCTGCACGGGGCTGCGACTAACGTCAAGCTCTATCCGGTTGACGCTCAACCGGTGGTTCATGCGATCGAGGCGTTGCACTCATCGCTGGAAAGATTCCTGGGAAGACATCCTGCTCTTACGTTGGCCTATCTGGGTCAATCCCTCTTGGTCAACGGTGCCAAGGTGGACACCGGAGTGTACGACGGGGTGGCTGATGGATTCATCACATTTCTGAGGTCAGTCGGACTCGACAGCATTACCTTCTTCGCTCCGCCTTCTTCGTCCGAACTGGAGAACTTCATCGGCGCCCTGAGGGACCTCCCGGCGTGGGGCACGGAGCGGAGTTTTTGGGACGAGCTCACGGCTCAGCACGGCTTGCGGTCCGTGTCGTTCAACCAGCGGCAGTATGCTCTGGGGGTGGTGCAAAGCCTGTTGAATGAAGTTGAAGCCCCCGAGGAGGTTGAGGCATGGGCGGTGGACGCGACAGCTGCCCAGGTGAAGTCGTTGCCCGAGGATTCCACGGAGGCGCTGCGCGAGGCCGTGCCGCGTTTCGGCAAGGAACTCCTCGTCAAGGGCGAACACAAGGCGTTGCATCGTTTGCTTCGGGCGCTGTTCAACAACTTCAGCGATCAAGATCCGTTGGGCAAAGAGCAGGCCATTGGGTCCTGTGCCCGCCTGCTGAACGGTCTGATTCTTGGCCTACAGCACAAATTTGCGGAGCTTGCAGTGGATCACCTGCTGGGGGCGCTGTCCGAGGAAGGGGATCCCCGCATCGTACAACAGGTGGCCAACGTGCTCCTCATGATGTCCCGGTGTGCGGTGCAGTTTGCGGATTATCAGCTAGCCGGCCGGATACACTTGCAACTGAGGGAACGACGCGAGCAACTCAAAGCCGCCGGGGAATCAAGTGCGGAAACCCTTGCCAAGCTGCTCGACCGGAAGCTGGATCCTACGACGGAAAGGCTGCTGGAAGGCGACCTCACTTCAGGTGACCCCGTGCGTCACGAGCGAGCGGCGCAGGTCGTGGGCAATCTCGGGCCACCGGCAATTCCGCTCTTGGTGCACGTGATCGAGCAGGAAAAAGATTTTCGCGTACGGCAGACGGCGGCAAGTCTTCTCGCAGAGTTGGGGCCGGAGGCGGTGAAGGAACTCAAGCGGGCGGTTGTCACCGGGGTGGTGATCGAACAACGGTTTCGGGTGATGGAGGTGGTGGAGACAGTAACGCAAGACCTGCGCTACGAGATCGAGTTCTGCTTGGAAGACAGCAATCGCAAGATCCGCCGGGCGGCATTCCAACTCTTCGAGCGATTGGGCCGGGACGACATGATCGATATCTTGCTTCCGTACGCCTACGGTGACGATCCGGCGAGGGCCAAGGGCGCGATTCGCAGCTTGGGAAGCTTGGCGTCGAAAGCCGCCGCCGCGGCATTGGCATCGATTCCAAATGTCACGAAAGATTCAGAACTCGTCATCGTCTGCTGCCAGACCTTGGGTAGGATCGGGGATGAGATGTGCATCGACGCACTCCGGAGGGTTCTCAGGCGGCGGCGGTTCCTATTCTTCGGCCGCCGGTGGAACGAGCAGGTGCGGGCGATGGCAGCCATGGCGCTGAAGCAGATCTCCGATCCTCAAGCCGCCAAAGTTCTCTCCCGCTTCACCCGGGACGGGCACGGGCGCGTGCAGCAGCTGGCTCGCTCGGCCGTGAGCAGCGAGGCGTGAGAAGGGAGAGGGCCCCACCCACACCGGCTCCCGGTAGTGGTTGGTGGGGCGCCCCTCTCACTTCTCACCTCTTACTTCTCACCGTAGGAGATCCGATAGAGAGCCCCCTGTCGATCGTCTGACACCAGTAGCGCCCCGTCGGGCATCACCAGCACGTCGGCAGGCCGAGCAACGATGATGGTGACTGCCGAAGCTATGCGGGTGGGGCTGACGTGCCGGAGGAATCGAAACATTGGGGTGAGGGGCGCGGGCTAGCTTTTCATCTGGTGCTCGAGCTCGTCGGCCAAGGCGAGGAACTTCTCGTGTACTCCCTCGCCGGACTCTTCCTTCTCCACCCTGGCGAAATCTTCAACCAGCTTCGTGTGTTGCGATGCCGGAATTACACTGTCGGCCATTGGAAAGAGCACGTTGTCCTCTTTCATGATGTGCTGGCGGAGGAGGGCGGCATAGCCACGCGCATTACGGACCATTGTGGGTACGGCGTCTTTGTCGCCGGCCTGAAGGTTCTCGGCCGCTTCGCGCAAACCCCTGGTGTAGGCGCGGCCCTGCTCGTGCTCGCTGAGCATGACGGCGATGGGCCCTTGGTCTGCAGGCATGCCTGCAGCCATCATGGCCTCGAACAGTACGCCCTCTTCCTTCTGGTGGTGGCAACCGTCGGCGAAGCCTCGAATGAAGTCGGTGGCATCCATGAAGAAGCTTGGATCGATCTTTTCGCCTTGCTCCAGGCGTTCCGTGGCCAGTTCCAAAGCCGATATCACGCGCTCGATGACGCGGTGTTCTTCCGTGAGAATTTGTGTGGCCTTCATTGGTTCCTCTAAGCGGACACTAAAGCTGGATTGCTGAGTGAGAGAGAAGAATCGGCAGGGCGCACGTTGAAATCAAGTTTGCGTCGTGCAGCTCGACGAGCGTGAACTGGTCGCTCACCAGGTGAACGCGAAGGTTGGTGTCGGGACTGACATGCCACTCGTTGAAATGGGCCAAATGAAGGGCCGGCGCCGGGCGGAGTCAATCGTCGAAATCATACAGTCTGCAGATTACAGTACAGACGCGTTGCTCGATGATCTGGGCGCGCAGACAGCAATGTCCGCCGCCCTGCCGACCTGAAGCGTTACGGACGGCTGCATGCCCGGCCGACCTCATCGGGCTATCTTCCATCCATGCTGCGCCTCGAATCCGTAACCAAATCCTACGCCGGCCGCCGTGTCATCGACGACCTTGACCTGCTCGTCCGGGCCGGGGAAACGGCCGTCCTCATCGGGCCCAGCGGCTGCGGAAAGTCCACGGCCCTGCGCCTGCTCCTGGGAT
>FXBF010000267.1_pt1 | contig 17322 bp, 21 predicted proteins | sample 5335321 | NCBI WGS metagenome assembly FXBF01 (sample SAMEA103928391, study PRJEB20085) | sediment metagenome | isolation source: sediment
GTATTTGTACTTTATTCAGAGATATAAATTATATGACCATAAAAATGAAGTTTCTGTTTGTATTTGTCGTAGCTGCTGTACATCTGTCTTTATCTATTTTGCTTATCAAGTACTCTGAGACCGGTATACCAGGATTGATTGATGGAAACATGTCGCAATCCATGCTAGATGCATTTGAAATGGCCGGCTATATCCTGTTGTTTCCTTTATCACTGTTATTTTTCTATACTGATCCTGGTAAATGGCCACAAATACCCGTTTATTTGGCTTATTCCATATTGTTTACGAATAGCCTGATCTGGGGGATTGTGCTGCTGGTAATAAAACAAATCTTTTCAAGAACCCGCTTATCCTGAAGGGTGTAATAAAAACCCGACTTGTGAGATTCCATGGGGTCTGGAAATACAAGGAAGGCCGACAGTATGATCGCGGTGACGTTTTCAACGTAAAAGCCATAACCCGCGATTATACTTATAACTGCTATTTTCATCTAAGCAGTTACTGCTGCTATTACCCAGAAATGTTTATTGTACATCTGTGTATTAAACGGATTGCTAGATGACCAAGGCGAACACGCTATTATCAACACAATAATGAAATAGCTTTCTGTGTTGCCTGCACCAGGCGACAAGATCGTCTGCAAGTGCCGGCTTGCATTTGGTGACAGTAATCATTTCGCCGGTTTTGGACATTTCGATATATGTTGATAAGCAATTGAGCACTTCCGCGTGATTGCGCCCATCGGCATTGAGTCTGGTGATAACCTCATAGGTACGCGTAGCCCTGTCTTCTCGACCTTTGGCTAGTGGGGCAATGAGCAAGACCTTTCCCTGGCTGTTATCGTTATGAGGTATCAATATCTTGTCTTCCATGATCCCGAATTGCCTGTTACTGACAACACTCCTATCAGTGTCCCTGTTTACTAAACTCATGTGTTAGCTCCTTGAAGAAGAAATCAATAATGTTTAAAAATATTTACTACAATCCAGGTGCCAAAGCTTATAATAAAATGCAGTTTGATCTGCGACCGTCTGTCAGGTATTTAAGCATTTGCTTATCCGTTTATCTGGTCTTTTTACAGTACACCCGTCATGGCACGTTAGTTAATGACCACATATCTAATTCCGATTCTAATGAAAAAACATAAGGGATTAATTTTTTGGATCGGGGGAATACTGCTCTCCTCATTTATTATTTTGTTCCTTATCACCCAACCATTAGTGTTTTATGAGCAATCAACAATAAATGTATCGGTATCCCCAAAAACCCTGCAGAGACATGTCTGGTTATTATCGAAGAAATTCCCGCCCAGGCTTGATGCCAAAAACCTGGAGGTAAGTGCTGCCTACATACAGAGGCAATTCAAAAAATCAGGCGGCAGGGTCGAGGTCCAGAAATATACTGTTGCTGACGGGTCATATCGAAATATCTCGGTATTGTTCGGGCCGGAGACCAGTGAGCGTATTGTTGTTGGCGCGCATTACGATACTTTTGATGGACTACCAGGGGCGGATGATAATGCCAGCGGTGTCGCCGGATTAATCGAACTGGCTAAACTCCTGGGTAAGGCCAATTTAAAGAAGACAGTGGAACTGGTCGCCTATTCAACCGAAGAACCTCCCGATTTCAGGACCGGTGAGATGGGCAGCGCATTCCATGCCAAACGACTCAAAGAACAGAAAATCAATGTTATCGTTATGATCTCACTGGAAATGATCGGTTATTTTACGGATGCCCCAAACTCCCAGGCGTACCCGGCACCGTTGCTCAGACTGCTTTACCCCAGAACAGGGAACTATATTGCCATTGTCGGTAAGTTTTCAGATTTCAACACGGTCAGGCGGATGAAAAAGGCAATGATAGGCGCCATGGAAGTGCCCGTGTATTCAATCAATGCGCCGGCATTCATACCGGGTATCGACTTCTCCGATCACCTGAATTACTGGCGTTATGGTTATCCCGCATTAATGGTGACGGACACGGCCTTTTACCGGAACAGGGCCTATCATACAGAGAATGATGTTGTCGATACGCTCGATTACAAACGCATGGCCGACGTAGTCGTAGGTATCTACGCGGCAGTGCTGACATTCTCTAGGGGTTAAATATTATCGTGAATCTGTTCGAACCGTTTTTCCTAATGCTACTATCAACCATGTCCTTGTGGACATCCGCTATTGCTCTTGACAAAGATACATCCAGGCCCGAGGAGTGGCCAGCTAGCTGGGCGCTTTAAGCAGTTCGATTTTTTTGATGATCACTGCCTTTACCGGGACATCATCATAAGGCCCGACCCGGGTCGTCTTCTGATTCTCAATTTTCCTGACGACGGCCATGCCCTTTGTAACCTTACCGAAAACGGTATAACCCCAGCCATTATTGGTTTTGCCACGGTGATCGAGTGGACGATTGTCGTTGGTATTGATAAAGAACTGGGCTGTAGCCGAGTGGGGGTCGGCTGTCCGCGCCATGGCGATAGTGCCGGTGAGATTCCGCAGACCGTTGTCGGCTTCGTTGCGGATCGGTGCGCCAGCCGGGCGTTGGCGCATACCGGGTTCAAATCCGCCGCCCTGGATCATGAAACCCTTGGCCACACGATGGAAGATAAGCCCATTGTAATGGCCGGCTTTGACATAGGCGATAAAGTTATTGACTGTTACCGGCGCCCGATCACCATTGAGCGCAATCTCGATTACACCTAAATTAGTGGTTATTCGGACGTTGGCGTTCTCGGCTTGTGGCCGGGGTTGTTCCTGACTACACCCGGCAAGTATGCCGGTGACCAGGAAAATAATTATGAGTCTCGTGTATGTGATCATGATTTTTTGTTTTCCATTTTCAATATAGTCCGCCATTCTTTCGTCGTCACCGGCATGATTGAGAGTCGGTTACCGCGTTGAACCAGTTTCATCTCCCGTAGCGCCGGGGTGGTTTTGATCTCGCTTAAGGTAACGGTCCGTTTGAGTTTGCGGATAACTTTGACATCGACCATATACCAACGTGGTTTAGACGGATCACTCTTTGGATCATAGTGTTTGTCCTTGGGATCGAAGGCGGTATGATCGGGATAGCCTTTGCGGGCGACTGAGACGATGCCGACGATGCCGGGTTCATCGCAGTTCGAGTGATAGAAAAAGGCCTGGTCACCGACCTTCATGTCGCTACGCATGAAATTGCGTGCCTGGTAGTTACGTACCCCATCCCAGTGATCGGTTTTTTTTGGGCTTCTGGTGAGATCATCGATGCTAAATTCACCGGGTTCAGATTTCAGTAACCAGTAATTCATGTTTATTCATCGAGTTGGATGCGTTCTATGGATTCACTGCGACCGCTGACTTCGTCGATTTTAATCAAAACCGCACACAACCGGCTCTTGCCATTGGCGACCTCAAAACGGTCTGGCAGTTTCTTCAGGAAACGATTCAGCGACTGCTCCTTGCTCATGCCGATCACCGAATCATAACAGCCGGTCATACCGATATCGGAGATATAGGCGGTGCCCCGGTGTAACAGGCGTTCATCGGCGGTCGGTACATGGGTGTGGGTGCCGACGACGGCACTGACGCGACCGTCTAGGTGCCAGCCGAAGGCTATTTTCTCACTCGTGGCTTCGGCATGGAAATCCACGATAACCATCCGCAGGTCCTCGGGCATGTGTTTCAAGGCTTCGTCGGCACATTGGAAGGGACAGGCCAGGGTCGGGTGCATAAAGACCGTGCCCATGATATTAAGTATGCCCACCCGTTGACCGCTGGCAGTAGTCGCCACATACCAGCCGCTGCCGGGTGTGCCCTCGGGATAATTATGCGGTCGCAGTAGCCGCGGTTCCCGGGTGATGTATTCCAACGCCTCCCTTTTGTCCCAGACGTGGTTGCCGTTAGTGATCACATCAATGCCATTGTTGAATAATTCCCCCGCCACCTTTGCAGTGATACCAAACCCACCGGCGGCGTTTTCGCCATTGACGATGACCAGATCAACAACCAAGCGTCTGCATAGATCGTTCAGGTGTTGAAACAATACCCGCCTGCCGGGGCGGCCGATGACATCACCGATGAATAAGAGATTCATGCAGCCCTTAATCCTTTGATGATGGGTCTGAGACTACGATGCCCTTATCGGTGACAATGACATCCATCGGCACGTCCCAGGACCCCACCTGCAGACCATTGGTTTGCTGGCAACTGTGGGCGACGCCGATGAGGTGGGGCTTGGCGTAGTGTCGCCGGGTCAACCGGAATTGCAGACTGCGGTCGTAAAAACCACCCCCCATCCCCAGGCGATTGCCTTCGGTATCGAAGCCGACCAGGGGGACGATGACGACATCCAGTTCGCGGGCGGTCTTGAGATCATGTCTGTGGGTATTCGGTTCCGGGATGCCATAGCGATTCAGCACCAATTTGGTTTTGGGCGTGAACAAAGCAAAACGCAAGTGATCCGTGTGTGGTTGGCACAGTACCGGCAGATAACAGACCTTACCCTGTTCCCAGATCCGGCCGATCAACGGTGCCAGCTCGATCTCGCCATCATTGGCGAGATAACAGCCGATCCGTTGGCCGGCACGGTAAGTTCGTAGATCCTTCAGGTAATACAATAGGCGTTCGCTGGCCAGGTACTGCTCCTCAAGGCTCAAGGCCAGCCTTAGTTTACGGAGTCGGGCGCGGAGGGAATTTTTTGATTGTTTTGCAGCCACAAAAAAACAACAGTAGGTTAGAAAAGGTGACATCCCCCATAGATGCCGTGTGCCTTTCTGCCTTGAACCGAGGTTCAAGGTGGGAGCCTTAGAGATGCATCAGGCTTTCCGTGTCAAAACGGACATGCACAACAGCTTCTACAGTCTGGCTCCCGTAATAACAACTTATAGGTTCAAAGGACTAAATAGACAACACGCACATCACAGGGGACGCCACGATTTAGATGATAACGCTAATGGTGATTGGGCGCACTAGTTTGCAGGGCGACGTCGATTTTCTGCTGTAAAAAACGTAATTTTTGTGCAACATCCTTGGGGACACCTGGTCCCTGTTGGAGTTCGAGCAATTCATGGGCAATATTTAATGCTGCCATGACTGCACAACGCTCGGCGCCGAGCACTTTACCGCCAACCTGGATCTCATTCATTTTCTCGTCAACATAATTGGCGGCAGCGAGCAGGGCATCTCGTTCATTATCCGGACAGGCGACAACGAATTCCTTGCCCAACAAAGTGATCTTGATACCCTCTTGGGTCGGTTTCAAATCAGCTGCGCTCCAGGGTCTTGAGACGCTCGATCATGGATTCGATCCGGGTGCGCGCCATTTTGGTTTTCTCGACCAGCAGGGCATGTTCCTCGGCCAGGCCGTCTTGACTGTCCTTGAGCGTCTGGTTTTCCGAGCGCAGGCGCTGACAGGCATCGATCAGATCATCAATACGGCTTTCCAGTTGTTTCATATCTTCATTCTTCACTGTTTGGCCCGTAAATAAACCATATATTTATCTGCACTATAGGACCACCGGCGTGGCGGGTCAATCTCTACCAAGATAGTCGATTAATGGTAAAATAGACAGTTCATCCCTCGAGTTCAGCCAATTCTCTACATTCACCCTGTGACCGACTCAGCCAAGACCACGTCGACCACCGATTCATACCTGGCTTTGACACAACAACTGCGGTTGCTGGGCCTGACACAAGGTCCGGCCGAGATTCATGGAACCGTTTATGGGGTGCTTTGTGTCCGCCCAGACCTGCAGACGGGCGATGATCTTCTTGGTGCCCTCCAGCAGGATGGGGATACTGACGAGATCGATGCTGACACGGCACGTAAACTACTCGAGGCCCTGCAGCGGCAGGCCCATGAGGTCCTCGTCGGTGAAGGATTTGAAATAAAATTGTTATTGCCACCGGATGACAGTGAGTTCGATGGCCGGATCCAGGCCCTGGCAGAGTGGTGCCGGGGATTTCTCTTTGGTCTGGTCGCTGCCGGGATCAAAGATACTACCAGACTGCCCGGCGATGCCGGTGAGGCCATCCAGGACTTGCTCAGTATCTCCGAGACCGGGACAGAATCAGATGATGACGAATCACGGGAACGGGCCCTGTTTGAATTGACTGAGTATGTCCGGGTCGCGGTGCAACTGGTCTATGAGGAACTCCACCCGGCCGCCGGCAGTAAAAACAGTTAGCGGACGGCCGCTTTTCTTTTTGCCAGTATTTTTTCAAGGGTGTCACGATAGTCAGACAGAAAGCGTCCACCGATGGTGATGGCCTGCCGGGCCGACCATTCCGCGTCCTTGAGCTTTCCCTGCTCCATTAAAACCTGGGCAAGATTGTTATAGGCGACTGCCGCCCGGGGGTACTCATGGATGGCCCGACGATAGGTGGTCGAGGCGGCGGCCAGGTTTTTCTGCGCATAGTAGCTGTTACCAAGACCGATACGGGCATCCAGGCTCTGCGGCCAGCGTAACAGCGCCCGGCGGTAGGCTATATTGGCCTCAGACCAGCGGCGGACCCGCTCCAGACCGGCCACCGACCGGAGGTATGGCAGTTGCTCGGCAGTCTGTGGCAACTGATCAGGGGCGAGCACAAGCAGGGCCCAACGGCCACTGCGGCGCCAGGTACGCTCGAAGGTCTTCATGCTCATGACATAACGTCGGATTGTTCCCGAACGCAGGATGGTCCGGCGTTTATCGAGATCAAAACCGATGACGACGGCATAGTGCCAACGCGGGTACCAACTCAACCCCAGGTTCTGTAATACCAGCACCGGGTGACCGGCAGCGATCTCGGTATACAAGGTCCGCAGCTCGGGTTTAATAACGTAGGGGATATAGCCGAGACGCCGCACCGCTGTCAGCAGCTCGATCTGCAGGCTGCCGCGGCGTCCGGGCAGGAACACCTTCGGCGTGAGTTCCGCCGGCGTCACCCGGGCACCGGCGTAATTCAATACCGTACTCAGGGATGCCGGGCCACAGAGGTATTTCTCCTGGGGGAAAAACGGGACCTGTTTGATTTCAACACGCTGTTGCAGTTTGCCTGGATCACGCAGGAGCGCGCCTGTCTGCAGGCGTCCACCACATCCAGCTAGCAGCAAGACAGCCAATAGAAAAAAACTGCCCGTTAACCAACGGGCTGTTTTACAGGTAGCTATACACACGAGCACCTAGATCATTTGCGATTTTTTTTGCCTTTGATGAAAGGAAAGATATCAGTAACCCCCAAGGCATCGGTGATCAACAGGACGATAAAGGCGATTAATGCCACTTCAAGCACTCCCTTACCGGCCGGCAGGCGCTCCAGTCGGTCGGCCAGGGCAATGACCTCGGTGTCGGTCATACTGTTGACGCGGGCCTGGACCTCATCCGGGGTGACACCCTGGGCGCGTAGTTTTTTCTTGATATCGCTGCGTTTCAGTAAAATCTGCACGCGTGTCCGATCTTGTTGCGCCTGTTTAGCGGTCACCAGGCGTTCGGTACTGACAACCGCGGCCTGGGCCGTGGTGACATGCAGCCCCAGGCTCAGGAAACTGGCGATGGTCAAGTGACAAACTGGTTTAGCTAATTTTAGTAGTGCTTGCATAATGACCTCACAAATCAATGATGGTAATCGCTATCATAATATAATGTACAGCAACCACAAGAACGATACGGTCACCTGAAACCGACCGATCATCGGTTATTGACGGCAACGGCTGAGCGTTTCAAACCCTATCCTGTCTATACGCACATCTGTCTGATTTAAGGCATAATGTTTGGATGAAACCGGAGGCAATCGCCCGCCGGCGGCGGGAAGTGATGGACCTGATGGGCTCGGGGGTAGTCATCCTGCCATCGGCGCCCGTGCGCAAGCGCAGCCACGATGTCGATTTCCCCTATCATCCCGATAGCGATTTTTTTTACCTGACCCGGTTTCCGGAACCGGAGGCGGTTGCCGTCTTGGTCCCCGGACGCGAACACGGGGAATTTATTCTCTTTTGCCGTGAGAGGAACCGCGACAAAGAGATCTGGGAGGGCCTGCGCACCGGCCAGGACGGTGCCCGGGAGCAATACGGTGCCGATGATTCATTCCCCTATGACGATATGGATGAGATCCTGCCAGGGCTGCTGGAGAACCGGGACAAGGTCTTTTGCATCATGGGTCGTTACCCGGACTTCGATGCGCGATTGATGGGCTGGGTCAATGAGGTGCGCAGTAAAACGCGTAATGGAGTCAGTGCACCGGGAGAGTTTGTCGATTTGAGCCATATCCTGCATGAAATGCGTTTGTTCAAGCGACCCGAAGAGTTACGATCGATGAGGCAAGCCGCCAAGGTATCTACCCAGGCGCATCGTCGGGCGATGCAGGCGACCCGGCCGGGGATGTATGAATATCAGGTAGAGGCCGAACTGCTTTATGAATTCAAGATGGGGGGTAGTCTGTATCCGGCCTATCCACCGATTGTTGCCGGTGGCGCCAATGCCTGTATCCTGCATTACACCGAAAACCGGTCACAGTTGCAGGATGGGGATCTATTATTGATCGATGCCGGGGCCGAGATCGACGGCTATGCTGCCGATGTCAGCCGGACATTTCCGGTTAATGGTAAGTACAGTGGTGAACAGCGGGCGATCTATGAGCTTGTGTTGGCGGCACAAGCGGCGGCGATCGATCAAATCAAGGCCGGCAATCACTGGAATGACCCGCATGAGGCCGCAGTACGGGTGCTGACCCAGGGCCTGGTCGATCTCGGTTTACTCAAGGGCAGTGTTGATGCCTTAATCGAGAGTGGCGAATACAAACAGTTTTATATGCACCGGACCGGCCACTGGCTGGGAATGGATGTCCACGATGTCGGCGATTACAAGATCGATGATATCTGGCGCCTGCTGGAACAGAATATAGTCACGACGGTGGAGCCTGGTCTCTATATCGCTGCCAACAGCAAGGGTGTGGACGAGCGTTGGTGGAATATCGGGGTACGGATCGAAGATGATGTATTGATCACCCGCGATGGCAATGAAATCTTGTCCAACGGTATCCCCAAGAGCATTGATGAGATCGAGGCCTTGATGCGCGATGGTAAAGCAGGTTGAGCAAAACCGATGCGAATATGATGTCCTGATTGCCGGCGGCGGTCTCGTCGGTGTCAGCCTTGCATGCGCCCTGGCACCGAGCGGTCTGCGTATCGGCGTCATCGAGGCCGTACCCTTTCATTCCGCGGCACAACCGAGCTTCGATGATCGTACGATTGCGCTGGCCTATGGTTCACGACGAATCCTCGAGGGAATTGCCGTCTGGCAGCAACTGGACCCGGACAGCGCCTATCCCATCAGCGGGATTCATATCTCAGATCGTGGCCATTTCGGCTTTGCCCGTCTGGAGGCCGGGGATCTTGGGGTCGAGGCCCTGGGTTATGTCATCGAGACCCGCGCCCTCGGCGCCGCCCTGTTTAGCCGGTTGCAACAATGCGCCAATATCGAACTCATTTGTCCGGCGACCCTAATGGGTGTCACGCTGGAAGACGATCGCGCCCGGGTCGACATCGATGTTGAGTCACGGGTCTCGACAATATCGGCACGACTACTGGTGGCGGCTGATGGTGGCCAATCCACTGTCCGGCAACTGCTCGGCATCGCCAGCCGTCGACATGACTATCGGCAGACTGCCATCGTCACTAATGTCGAGCCCACGCTGGGACACGCCAACATCGCCTATGAACGATTTACCCCCAGCGGCCCCCTGGCCTTTTTACCGATGGATCCCAGGCGGTGTGCGGTCGTCTGGAGTGTGCATACGGCTGAGGTCGAGCCTTATCTGGCCTGGCCGGATGACGAGTTCCTGGAGCAGCTGCAACGCTACTTCGGTGCCCGCCTGGGAGATTTGCGGCATATCGGCAAGCGTATGCATTATCCGCTGTTTATGACCACCGTCGACGAGGTGGTGCGACCACGGCTGGTACTTCTGGGCAATGCCGCCCACACGGTACACCCGGTGGCCGGTCAGGGATTTAACCTGGGACTGCGTGATGTGGCCACACTCTCGGAGTTGGTGGTCGACAATATGCGTGTCCAGCGGGATATCGGTGATATCGACACCCTCCAGCGTTATCAGCGGAGTCGACGCCGTGATACCCGGACGGTGTCGGTCTTCACCGATGGGCTGATCCGGGTCTTTGCCAACGATATCCCGCCGCTGGTGTTGGCGCGTAATCTGGGTCTAATTGCAGTCGATCTGTTCCCCGGCATTAAACGCGCATTCATGCGCCGGACCAGCGGCCTGTCCGGTCGTTTGCCGCGGTTGGCACGAGGACTGCCGTTATGACAACCCAGGCCGATTATGATGTCCTGATTGTCGGTGGTGGCATGGTCGGCTCGGCCCTCGCCTGTGCGCTGGGCGACAGCCCCTTGCGCGTGGGGGTGATCGAACAGACGACACCGACAGCCCCCTCGCTGGTGGATTATGGTCTGCGGGTCAGCGCCATCACCTCGGCCTCAAAGACCCTGTTCGAAAGTGTCGGTGCCTGGCCACTGATGAAGCAGCAGCGGGTGAGCCCGTTTCAGAAAATGCGGGTCTGGGACGCCGGTGGGAATGGTGAACTGCATTTCGATTGTGCCGAAATCGGCCAACCCTATCTGGGATTTATTATCGAGAATCAGGTCATGCAATGGGCCCTGCATCAGCGCTTACAGGGATGCAGCAATGTCCAGGTTCTGTCGCCGCTATCGATCAAGGACATTGATGAGTCCGACCCGGCACAGTGTCAGGTAGATACCGGGGACGGCAAGACCCTGAGCACCCACCTGCTGGTGGCCGCCGATGGTGCGCGTTCCCGCATCCGCGAACTGGCGGCCTTCTCCAGCCACGGCTGGTCCTATCGTCAGCTGGCGATTGTGGCTACGGTCCGGACCGAGCGGCCGCATCGGGCGACCGCCTGGCAACGTTTTCTGCCCACGGGGCCGCTGGCATTTCTCCCGCTCGATGACCCCCATCATTGTTCCATCGTCTGGTCGGTCGACCTCCCTGAGGGTGAGACCGTGATGGACCTATCCGATCCGGCATTTATCGACGCCCTGATGGACGGATTCGCCGGCAGCTTGGGACAGATCGAATCGGTCAGCGAGCGCGCCGCCTTCCCGCTGGCCCTGCGGCAGGCGGATCATTACATTCGGCCGCGGCTGGCACTGATCGGCGATGCCGCCCATAGCGTCCACCCAATGGCCGGTCAGGGGGTCAATCTCGGTTATGCTGATGCCGCCGTGCTCGCGGAGACCCTGATCCATGCCCAGGAATGTGGGAGAGATATCGGTGATCGAGCTGTATTACGACGTTATGAACGCTGGCGCAAGACTGATAACAGCACCACGCTGGCGGTGACCGATGGTCTCAAGCGTCTGTTTGCCGCACCCTCGTTCCCATTTGGATTGATGCGGAATTCGGGGATGAACCTCATTGATCATGCCGGTCCCCTGAAGCGGCAGATCATGCGGTACGCCACGGGGCTGGCTGGTGAGTTCCCGGCCCGCATGCGCGCGCAATACCCCCACCCCCTAAAGGAAAAACCCTGTTTGGCCGGGACCAAACAGGGTTTAGGTAAGTCCATTTAAATTTACCAATTCCTTTTAGAACCTCCCTATAAAGCGCCTATCTCCCTTTAGGCTTAGTAGTACCCCCATTCGTTCTTGAGGTACTCGGCGACGCTTATATATTCCTTGTTGGTTGTCGGCACAAATCTGCTGCCGACATTATAGGCCAGGCGTAGTTTGGTGGTCGGTTCCGCGGCCTTAGGTCCGACCAGGGCCCGGGCGATCTTGCCTTGATCGGCCTTGCTGATGCGGGGTCCGACCGAGAAGGCCTGATTCGGCAGTTTCCGGCCGCGGAAGATGATTTTGGAGAACCGCAGATTCCGGTCCAGTTTTTCCAGGTTGATAATCGGCAAAATACCGGCAGTACAGCGACCGGTCTGGACACCGACATAGATGTTGCTCCAACCCTTGGTATTGACAATCACCGGTTGCCGTGAGGGATTCTTGAACTCGCGCAACAATGTCAGGGTACCCAGATTGGGCGGGGCATGGGTACAGAAGGTACGACCGCCCATTTGGCTGAGACTTTTAAAGCGGGTATTGTTCTTCCTGACGATAACCACGAACTCATGTCCCTTTGGTATCTTGGCGACCACGTTGTAGTTCATTTTGGCGGCACGATAGCCGTTGAAGTGCGGACCATCAAAGACGATGTCATATTTGCCCTTCAGCATTCTACTGCGGTAAACCCCCCAGTTGCCGGGATGTTCATAGACCACCTTCTTGCCGATAACCTGGGACAGGTAACGGGCGACCGGCTCGTACTTGGCCTGACCGGCCTCCGGGGTCTCGCGCGGTGGGGCGCTGAAGGTGTAGACGATTTCATTCTTGTCCTGCTTAGCCTGCGTCAAGCCGGGAATCAATGCCACGGTTGCGAGAAGCAGGAGAATCAAGCGTATCCGTTTTGGCATATGCCCTCCTTGGTCCAATCCGTTTAAAACTACAGGCTAAGAAAGCCCTCCCTTGCTAGGCGCATGATGCAGGCAGTCTGTGTGTGGGGCGCTGCATCATTTTCTGCTAACCGTAACGTTAAAACATAGACAGAATCAGGGACGATTCCAGCCCGCCCCGCGGGACGTTGAGGTTGTACCGATGAGCGGCATCAAGGAAGGTTATGGTGACTCTCACAGGCCTAATAGCGGCATGTTTCTGTTTGGGGCTAAAAACATCACCGGTCTTGGGGAGATATTTTTGACTTATTTCGATATCCACTTAATGTATGTAACGGTATGATTTAAGGTTTTGAATATACAGAGAATTACGATTTGTTGACGCAGACCGTCACCCTGGCTTCCGATGAACGGATGACGCTACACTATCAATGGTAGTGCAAAGCCGATGATTAGGGTCGATGATAATAATGGTGCCTGGACCGTTCATCAGCGGTTAGCGGGTGACTGGATCAGCGGGTTTCGCTTCCAGAGACAAGGAGAATTGCATGGAGACCGGGAGGTACGCATCTCGGTGCTCGATTGCAGTTTGTTCGTCCGTAGTGTGTAAGGGAATAGGGATACGAAATCATGCCTAAACAGGTATCGTTGGGCTCGCTGTTTTGGACCTTTCTGAAGATCGGCAGCACCGCCTTCGGCGGTTTCATGGCACTGATAGCTGTCGTCGAGAATATGATTGTCACCCGGCGCAAGCTGTTGCGACACGACGACATGCTCGACGGTATCTCCCTGGCTTCGATGTTACCCGGTCCAGTCGCAGTCAATGTCGTCGCCTTCGTTGGCTATCGACTGCGTGGTTTTCCCGGTGCCGCTGTCTGTGCTACCGGTGTCATCCTTCCTTCATTCCTACTCATCGTTGTTTTGACCATGGTCTATTTCCAGTGGGGACAATTACCGGTGATGGACAAAATTTTTATGGGTTTTCTGCCTGCCGTTAGCGCCATCATTATCAATACCGCCTGGGGGATGAGCCGCAAGACCATCAAGTCGGTCGCGGAAGGCATTATCCTGGTCGCAGCGGCGATATTACTACTTTATATCAGGGGATTTTATATTACCCTCGGTATCATTGTTGGCGCCGGAATTATCGGGTTGGTGTTGTTTCGTGGGCAGCAAATAGCCACTAGCAAACGTGCTGCTATATCCAAGCGCAGCTCGAAGAAAAAAAGACGTGCCAAGAAAAGCAAGGGCGCTAAACGTATTGGCAATAAGTCACAATCGTCTATGTATGCCATTAACCCAGCCCTGACTATCTCTTTTTTCAGCTTCCAGCCGGAGCTCATACTGAAATTGCTTATAACCTTCGCCGGTATGAGTCTGATGCTTTTCGGCGGTGGCTATGTTTTTGTGCCAATGATCCAAGAGGTCGTTGTTACCGGTTATGGCTGGTTGACGCAAAAGCAATTTATTGACGCCATTGCCATGGGACAGATAACCCCGGGGCCGATTTTAATCAGCGCAACTTTTATCGGTTATAAGGTTGCAGGTTTCCTGGGGGCTTTATCGGCCACGATCGGCATATTTCTACCACCAGTCGTACTCATGATCTTTTGCACCAAGGCCCTGGAGAAAATCAGGCAGTCCAGTGTGATTCAGTCGATGTTAAGAGGTATACGGCCGGCTGTCATCGGCATGATCTTTGCCGCAGCGGTCGTGGTGGCGCAATCGGCCCATCTTGGTTGGGCAACACTGGTAATTTTTGCGGCAGCGATCGTGGCCTTAATACGTTTTCGGGTGGAGGTGGTCTGGATAATACCAACTGCAGGCCTGATTGGTTTGGCTTTGTACTGATATGTGACCAATAACTGCAAAACACAGGAAGTGTAAATTATTTAACGAGGGAACAGTTATGTCGACAGGGAAAGACCGGACAGCAGTGATGGAACCCGATGACAGGCTGATACCACCTTACGGTGGCAAGCTTGTCCAATCCTACCTATATATTCTGGACAACCAGGATGTCTTCGAGCATTTGCTCCAACTGCCACGTATAGATATCACCGCAGATGACCTGAAGATAATCAAAATGATCGCCCACGGTGCCATGAGTCCGCTTGAGGGATTCATGGATAGGGAAAGCTATGCCGCAGTACTCGGTAATGCGGCATTACCTTTCGGTCTGCCTTGGGGGATTCCTCTCAGCCTGCCTGTAAAGGAGCAGGCGCTTGTCGGGGTCGCACCTGGTACCGAGGCCGGTCTCTACTATCAGAATCAGCTGCTGGCAACGATAGAAGTGGAAGATATTTTTCTGCGGGATCTGACCAGGGAAATGCAGGTATTAAGTTACCGCGGCGACTTACTGAAAAACACACTCACCAATCGAGATCCAGAGGATAAACAATATTTGTTAGCAGGGCCGGTTTATCTGGTTGTTGATACGGCCACTCAAGGAGAGCGACCTGATATCGTCTGGCCCTATGATATGCGCCAGCAGATACGTCGTCAGGACTGGGATTCAGTCACCGCTATGCATGACAAGCGCCTCTGGCAGGGCAGTGATCGGGATAATCTGAACGCCATTATTTCCTTATCAAATGCCTTACTTATTCATGCGCCACGTACAGACAAAGGGAAAGATGGTCCAGGTTCAGGCACGGGTAATTTACTGCTCGATCATTTTGCCAATCGCGACAACCTGCTGTGGGCTGAGGCCGCAGTGACACGAGGCATCAACCAGGCCCGCACATTGTTGCAACAGGCAATCGTTAGCCAGAACTACGGTTGTGACAATGTCATTTTTCTTGAAGGGGCTGCGAAGACATTTGATTTTGAATCGTCTCAGCTGCGCCCACAAATCAGCACGATTATACTGCATCCGAAAGCGGACGCTGCCAGCAAGACACTGCAAACAGGTCGTAGCGTTTCTGTCAATGCAGGAATGGACCGAAGAGCCAGTGCTGCCAGCAACACGAAATTGATTCCTGCCAGGAACCGGGAAAAACGCCATATTCATCCCTATGCCTCAGAAATCGGTGATGATATGCGGCGAAATATGGTCGGCCACCAGTCGGCGGTATTGTGGATGACGGGTCTATCAGGAGCGGGCAAGTCGACGCTCGCCCATCGCCTGGAGTGCGAACTCTTGTTGTCCGGCCATCGGGTAAGTGTCCTTGATGGCGACAGCTTGCGAAATGGTTTGTGCGGCGATCTGGATTTTTCCAGAGACTCACGTAGGGAGAATTTACGCCGTGCGGCCGAGGTCGCCAGGCTGATGGCAACCACTGGCATGCTGGTAATCGCCTCCTTTATTTCGCCGTTTCAACGGGAACGTCAAATGATCAGTGAAATTATTGGCGAGAATTTTATTGAGGTTTACATCGAAGCCGATCTCAAGACATGTGAATCCCGGGACCCCAAGGGGCTTTACCGTCGCGCACGTCTGGGGGAGATTCAGGAATTTACCGGCGTGTCATCACCCTATGAACCACCGGAAAATCCACATATGCGCGTCGATACCGCTACGCAATCAATAGATGAATGCATCCGGCATTTATTGATCACCATGGCCAATGCCGGTCTGCTGCGGCAGACCAAGATAAATGCATTGATGACAGCGACTCGTAGTGCTCCCATGCATGGGAGCCGATTCCATTCGCGTTAGGAGGTAATAGATGGCAATATTTATGATCGGCACGCAACGGTCAGGATCGAACCTTCTACGCTTGATGCTGAACCAGATTCCCGAGATCGCAGCTCCACATCCACCCCATATTCTGAAGCGCATGATGCCGCTTGTTGGAAAATATGGCGATCTCACTGAGCAGGATAATTTTGAACAACTGGTCGATGATGTTTGTCAGCTGGTGTTACTCAATCCGGTACCATGGAAAGGTGTGGAACTGGACCCGAAAATAATTATCGGGAAATGTCGTACCCAGACCTTGCTCGGTGTTTTTGAGGCCATCTATGACGCCATGGCACAGGCAGCTGGGGCGAGCCAGTGGTGCTGCAAAAGTCTCGCGAATGTGCATTTTCTTGAACGAATCGAAGCCTATTTTAAACGACCAAAATATATCTACCTGTATCGCGATGGTCGTGATGTCGCTGTTTCCTTTCGCAAGGCCGTCGTTGGGGAGAAACATTTCTATCATATTGCCCATAATTGGGCGCACTCACAAAAGCTCGCCTTGGAACATGGAAAGAAAATCGGTTCGGGAAGATTTATTCACTTAAGTTATGAGGCCCTGATTACCGATCCAGAGTCGACCATGCGGCGTCTCTGCCGCTGCCTGGATGTGGTCTATACACCGAGCATGATGGATTTTTATCAATCCGATGAGGCGAAGCGGGCGGCCTCTTCCGGTGAGCTATGGGGCAATGTCAATAAGCCGGTACAGGCAAACAACTGTGGTAACTATCTTCGTGAAGCTAATAAGGATGATATCCGTATTTTTGAATCTATCGCCGGCGATGTACTCGATGAGCTCGGTTATGATCGTCACGTTGTTGAGGCTGGTATGGAGCTGACTTTCAATAAGCGCGTGGTCAGACGTTACAACAAAGAGAATCAACGCCTGAAAACGGCAATTAGACGCAAGACTGACCCCGATGACCTGCAACGCCGTGACCGGCAACAGAACTTTATGCAAGACGTCAACCTGCGTCTCCAGGAATCAAACGGATAAGGGGTTGCTAGTAGTCTTCATTACTAGAGAGCCTGGAATATTATCGAAGTAATGTACTAATGAAGACTTAAATTTACGAACGTAGAGGAGCTACGTATACAAACTAATAAGGACGTTAGCGTAACACGGCCGCGACCGGTTTCGTGATGATTTTATTGGCATGGTACGGGAACGCCTGCTAGCGGAACTACCCATGATAACTTTGGAA
>FXBF010000268.1_pt1 | contig 17235 bp, 14 predicted proteins | sample 5335321 | NCBI WGS metagenome assembly FXBF01 (sample SAMEA103928391, study PRJEB20085) | sediment metagenome | isolation source: sediment
AAGAAAGGCTTGGGCCGGTGCCCAAGCGCAGCAGGGACTGCGAAGCGCAGGGGCGTAGCGTCGCAGGGTTTCACGGCATGTCTCGGAAACAAAGGGGTGATCCATGTATCGGGCGGCTGTGGGGCAGTAATGGCCTTTGCTGTATTTGACCGACGATCGGATGCAGCGATGCAAATAGCCGCATGCCCCCAGGATTCTCTTATGGCTTTCCTAATACACGGCGGTAACTCGATAACCTTGCTGTTCCAGTAGACGCAGCAAACCGCGTTTACCGGCGAGATGTGCGGCGCCGATCGCAATAAATGCATTGCCCGCCTCAATGCGCGCCCGCATTCTTTGTGCCATGAGCACATTGCGCCGCGTGAGCAGTCGATCCAACAAGTTGTCATAAGCCGGCGTCCCTTGCGGCCCGGATCCGTACACGAGCGACATCAGCTTGCCGAGGTCGCGTTCGAGGTAGGCGCGCAGCAACGAATCATATTGGCGCGCGGATTGTGCTCGCGTGCGAATGGTTTCTTTGAGCAGCACGACTTGCTCGTCGATGGACATTCCGTCGAACACGGCGATCTGCTCTGCCATCGTTTCCAGTCCATAAACCCGTTTTCCCTGAACCGTCGCCCGCAGCTGTAACAGCAGGTCAAGCGCCAGCTTGGGCTCGGTCGGTGGTGCACTTAACAGCATGATCACCACCCAGGGTTTTTTCTTGTCGAGATCTTGTACCGGCAGGCCGCGATCGGCCATCGCTTGTTTTGCCTCGATGTACAGATCCTCCCCGGCCACACCAGGCAATGTTCGCCCATCGTTAAAGAACATGGCATCGGCCATGGAGGCAATACCGGCACTACTTATCAGTAGCTCCATCGTAAAGCTCGCGGCCTCGTCAAAAGCGACCCTAACAGCAGGCGGTAGCCGGGTCACGCGCCGATCGGTCAAATGGATTGTGCCAAAAAGGTAGCTTGGCTGCCGCCCCGAGGGCTCGATCTTCCACAGCAGGCCGGTGTTGAACTTTAATGCCGGTGCCGGCGAGCTGGTGCGGGATGTCGTTGCCTTTGAGGCCGGCGCGCCGTGCACCGCGGCCGTCTGCGTCGAGCGCTCGGGGTGAGCATCTGTATCCGATCCGTTCGCAGGCAATGGCGTTGCAAGCGCCGCCAGGACTAGGATGACGGCGGCGCGCCGTGATGGCCGGGCAGGCGGTGATTTCATGCGCATGCGGACGGTGCCGGTTGGCGTTTCCTGCGGCGTATCGAGGTCGTGCTGGTGCCGGTCGCGTTGACGATTCATAGGCCGACAAAGATGTCCGGTTGCTTGTCTGTGCTACACGCTACGGGTGCCCGTGTGACTCCTGCGCCCGCATTCATCAATCAGGTTCGGCGGCCTGCGGCACCATCGCGCGGTAGCGCAGGAGCGCCCTTTGAAGTATAAACCAAGGGCCTACGCGGTTGACGGTCGAGTAAACCGCTGGCGGGGCGCAGCGCGCGCGTCGAGTTCTGGCGTGGGCCGATACGCGCTATCATAAACCTCCAGGCGTCGGCCGATTGCCGGGCACAGGTGGGTGCCCCCACGGGGGCACTTTAGGTGGCGCGCCGGCGGTCGTTTTGAAGAAGCCACGCTCGGCGCCGGGGTAACACATTGGGGCGTCGTTCAGCGATGGCCGTTGCATGTGGGCAAGAACGCGAGGGCCGGTGATGCGAGAGCCGAAAACGCTGCAAGAGTATATCGATTTCGTGGACCAGGCGGTCTTCGAGGTCAGTGATCTGCTGGCGTGCGCGGACGACGAGGGGGACGGTGACTACCAGTTGTCGCAGCTGCGGCCGATTTACGAGCAGCTCGAAACAGAGTTGAAAAAGCTGCAGGCGGATATCACGAGCGGGCAGCACTCCGGGCCCGGTGCCGGGTCCGATCTTTTGTTCATGCCGCTGGCGGTCCGATTGAAGCGCGCGATTCCGTTTTACGATCTATTGGAGGTTTTGAACAATGTGCATCGCAATGGGTTCGTGGACGTTGAATGATTAGACGAAGCACGCCTTATGTTCTTGTCGCTGGCCGGTGGATTGCGTCGGTCGCATAGGGCAGGCGCCGCGGGACCTTAACACTGAGCCATGTCCGGAAATAGCCTGGGAAAAATCTTTACCGTGACCACGTTCGGCGAAAGCCACGGCGAGGCGCTTGGATGTGTCGTCGACGGATGTCCGCCGGGTCTGGCGCTGTCGGAGGCCGACATGCAAAGGGACCTCGAGCGCCGGCGACCGGGTCGGACACGTTACACGACCCAACGCAAGGAGGAAGACAAGGTAACCATCCTCTCCGGCATATTCGAGGGGCGGACGACCGGTACGCCGATCGGATTGTTGGTTCCCAATACCGATGCCCGCCCTCGGGATTACTCGAAGATCATGGACCGATTTCGCCCCGGCCATGCGGACTACACCTACCAGCAGAAGTACGGGGTGCGCGATTATCGCGGTGGGGGCAGGTCCTCGGCGCGCGAGACGACCATGCGCGTGGCCGCTGGTGCCATTGCCAAGAAATATTTACGGGAACGCTACGGCACTGAGATTCGGGGTTATCTCGCGCAGCTTGGTCCGATCAAGCCGGAACGGTTCGACTGGGCCGAGGTGGAACGTAACGCGTTTTTTTGTCCGGACGCGACCAAGGTTGCGGACATGGAGGCCTTTATCGATGCGCTACGCAAAGACGGCGATTCCATTGGTGCGCGTATCAACGTCGTAGCTTGCAACGTGAGCGTGGGTCTCGGTGAGCCTGTATTCGATCGGCTCGACGCAGACATTGCGCATGCCTTGATGAGTATCAACGCTGTCAAGGCCGTGGAGATCGGGGCAGGTTTCGCGTCCGTGCAGCAGAAAGGCAGTCAACATCGCGACGAGATTACGCCGGACGGCTTTGCCAGCAACAATGCCGGCGGCGTTCTCGGTGGCATATCCACCGGCCAGGATGTCGTGGCCAGCATCGCGCTAAAGCCGACCTCGAGCATACGCATACCGGGGCGCAGCGTGAACATCAACGGCGAGCCGGTCGATGTCGTCACCACGGGCCGTCACGATCCGTGCGTGGGGATCCGCGCCGTACCCATTGCCGAGGCCATGTTAGCCATTGTGCTGATGGATCACACCTTGCGCCATCGGGCACAAAACCTCGACGTCAAGTCGCCAACCCCTGTCATTCCCCCATCGAGTAGTAAATAGCAAGCAATCAAGACCCCGTGGCAAGTATCAAGTAGCAAGTAGCAAGGGACGTTCAGAGATGCATTTTACTTGTTACTTGCAGCTTGCAGCTTGGTGCTCGTTCTGATGCCTTACTGGCGTCTCTCCGGTTTCTATTTTTTCTACTTTGCCACCATTGGCGCGCTCATTCCTTACTGGGGCTTGTATCTAAAATCGATCGACTTCAGCGCATCCGAGATCGGCCGGCTCATGGCGCTATTTCTGCTCTCGCGCGTTGTCGCACCGAACCTTTGGGGTTGGATCGCGGATGCCCGCGGGCAGAGCATGGGTATGCTACGGTTGGCGGCCTTGCTCAGCGTCGTCGCGTTTGCAGGAGTGTTCTTGGGTACGGCGTTCTGGTGGCTTGCGCTGGTAATGTTCGTGTTCGCATTCTTTTGGGATGCGTGCCTGCCACAGCTCGAAGCGACCACCCTGAGCCACCTCACCGGACAGACACGTACGTATACCCGTGTTCGGCTATGGGGCTCCGTCGGTTTCATTGTCGCGGTCATCGGCCTCGGCTATCTACTCGATCGCGTTGCGCTCTGGTGGTTATTACCCAGTCTGTTGGTACTGCTGTTGGCCGTCTCGGTGATGACGATGACAATCCCGCAATGGGTGCCACAGACCGCGCATACGCCGGCCCTGCCATTTTACCGGGTCTTTTTGCAACCGCAGGTGAGCGCTCTGCTGGCCGCGAGTTTTCTGATGCAGGCGAGCCATGGACCGTACTACACGTTCTACTCCATCTATCTCGAGGGGTATGACTACTCGAAGTTCCTGATCGGAGCTTTGTGGGCGTTCGGCGTTTTGTGCGAGATCGGTATCTTTATGGCCATGCATCGCATTCAGATGCGCGTTGGTGTACGCAATGTGCTGCTCGCGAGCTTCGTTGCCGCGGCCGTGCGCTGGTTGCTGATCGGTTATTTTCCGCAACAACTCGGAATCCTGATAGTGGCGCAAGCGCTGCATGCCGTCACGTTCGGCGCCTATCACGCAGCGGCAATCAGCCTCATCGACCGGTTTTTCGCGCGGCCGTACAAGGTTCGCGGGTTAGCGATCTTTGGTAGCGTGAGCTTCGGGCTCGGAGGCGCGCTCGGCAGCTATTATAGTGGGCTGGCGTGGTCTCGGGTTGGGCCGAGCGGCACGTTCGAGATCGCATCCATCCTGGCCCTTACGGCCTTCGCAGTAGCGTATTTTGCCTTTAGGCCAAGCTCTTGAAACGGCGATAGCGATAGTTATCTAACTCGAGGACTTCCGCCTTTCGGGTCACCGGTCTGCGGCGGCGCCGGCGCGGTGTCGGGCTATCGTGACCCTCGCGGCTGGAAAAGGCCTGATCGACCGCCGTACAAAGGTTTTCGATCAGGTGAAATACGTCGATATCGGTGTTGGTCGAGCGCAGGATCTTCAGGCGAATCGGCGACAGTGCCTGAAAGGTTTTTTGCCGATCAACGGGATCTGTCAGCGTGCGGCAATCGTTCGCATCAAAGATCGCACGCACTACTTCCGTCATCACCTCATGATGCAAGGCGCAGCACTCGAACAGGTCCTTGGGTCCCGTCGCAGTAGGATTGATCGGGACCTGGTGATACCCGATGCGCTCCTCAAGAATCTGCACCAACTCTTTGAAGTTCATGACGCACTCATGTCGCTTCTTTGATAATCGTAATCATAGCCTGTGCGGCATTCGATAGAGTTCGCGCGCTGTGCATAACCATACCGAGCTCGCGCCGCACAGACATGTTTACAATGTGGACTACTTTGAGCTTGTCGTCAATCATGGTGCGAGGAAGGGCGCTCCAACCGAGCCCAATGGATGCCAGCATCTTGAGCACTTCGAGATAGTTGGTTGACATAGCCACCTTGATTTCGTCACGGATTTCCGCGAGCGCTGCGAGCACGATCTCGCGTGTGTAAGTACCGGGCCCCGGCAAGATAGCCGGATAACGCGTTAGCGCCGCTGCCGGTACCCGCGCTCGACGGGCCAGCGGGTGTGACCGACTGACCACGATCTCCAGGGGGTCGTCCCAAACCCGCACGCACTGTACGTTCGGGTAGGGGCGCGGGGGCAGCGTGACCACGGCGAGCTCGAGCCGCCCTTGCTCGATAGCGCCACAGGCTACCTCCGAGTCCATGAAATGCAGATCCAGTCGCACTTCCGGGTAGGTTTCATGATAGCGTTCCAGTACTCCAGGCAAGCGATGCAAGCCCGCGTGATGGCTAATGGCCATGGACAGCTCGCCCGCGACCACACCCGACAACGCCGGTAAGCTGCGCCGTGCATCCTCCACTTGATGCAAAATGGCCTGTGCCCGTACCAGCAGGGTGCGCCCGGCCTCGGTTAGATGCACGCCGCGCCCGATGCGGTCGAACAATGGCATGCCGAGCTGGTCTTCCAGTGCGGCAATGCGCTTGCTGACCGCGGGCTGGGTAAGATAAATCTGCTCGGCGGCGCGTGAGAACGAGCCCGATTCAGCCACCGCCACGAAGGCGCGCAAGGCACCAAAATCCATAACAGTATAGAATAGATAATATAATAAATATGAATTGGAGTTATTTATACAGATTAAATAGCCTATCCGCAATATCTGCTGACGAGGGCTCGTAAATGGCTGCTAAGACCCTGTATGACAAGATCTGGGACGCGCACCTCGTGCACAGCGAGCCCGGCGGCACCGCCTGGCTGTATATCGACCGCCACCTGCTGCACGAGGTCACCTCGGCACAGGCGTTTGAGGGGCTGCGGCTGGCCGGGCGCAAGCCCTGGCGCATCGGTGCCGCACTGGCCGTGGCGGACCACAATGTCCCGACCACTGACCGCGCACGCGGAATCAGCGACCCGGTGTCACGCGTGCAGGTCGAGGCCCTGGACCGCAACTGCGCCGAGTTCGGTATCACGGAGTTCCGCATGAACGATGCCCGCCAGGGCATCGTTCATGTGATCGGTCCGGAGCAAGGCGCGACGCTGCCCGGGATGACGGTCGTATGCGGGGATTCGCACACCTCGACGCACGGGGCGTTTGGCGCGCTCGCCTTCGGCATCGGCACATCGGAGGTCGAGCATGTGTTGGCGACGCAATGCCTGCTGCAGAAAAAATCGGGCAATATGCGAGTCAGTATTGACGGCGAGCTCGGCCCTGGGGTAACCGCCAAGGACATCGTCCTGGCCGTTATCGGCACGATCGGCACGGCCGGTGGAACGGGCCAGACGTTCGAGTTCGGGGGCGACGCGATCCGCGCGTTGTCGATGGAAGGACGCATGACCGTATGCAATATGTCGGTCGAAGCGGGCGCGCGCGCCGGTTTGATCGCGGTCGACGAGAAGACCATCGAGTACGTGCGCGGACGGCCGTTCGCGCCTAAGGGTAAGCTGTGGGAGCAGGCGACCGCGGCGTGGGCGGACCTCAAAAGCGACGACGATGCGGTCTTCGACAAGACGGTTCGCATCGACGCCGCGACCATCAAGCCCCAGGTCACCTGGGGCACGTCGCCGGAAATGGTGGTGCCGGTGGACGGGCGCGTGCCCGATCCCGTGGATGAAAACGACCCGGTGAAACGCGAGTGGATAGAACGTGCGCTGCGCTACATGGCTTTGCAACCGGGCCTGGCGATTACCGATATCACGCTTGACAAGATCTTTATCGGATCGTGCGCGAACGCACGCATCGAGGACTTGCGCGCCGCCGCGGCGGTTGCCCGTGGTCGCAAGGTGGCGCCTAGTGTGCAGCTGGCCATGGTGGTTCCAGGGTCGGGCCTGATCAAGCAGCAGGCGGAAGCTGAAGGGCTCGACCGTGTATTCAAGCAGGCGGGCTTCGAGTGGCGCGAAGCGGGTTGCTCGATGTGCCTGGGCATGAATGCCGATCAGCTGGAACCGGGGGAACGCTGCGCCTCTACCTCGAACCGCAACTTCGAGGGCCGCCAGGGGCGCGGTGGCCGCACGCACCTGGTAAGCCCCGCAATGGCCGCTGCCGCGGCCATTGCGGGGCATTTCGTCGACGTAAGGGATCTCAATTAATGCGCAGATCGCACAGGCGCAGAGGTTTCAAGACCGAGTTCTTGACGCTCGTTAGCGTTTAGTACCGGAGTTTGGGTGATGGAAAAATTAGAAAAATTAACGGGGCTCGTGTTTCCGCTCGATCGATCTAATGTCGATACCGACTCGATTATCCCCAAGCAGTTCCTGAAGTCGATCCAGCGCAGCGGGTTTGGACCGAACCTGTTTGACGCCTGGCGTTACCTGGACCACGGGGAGCCCGGCCGCGACAGCAGCGAGCGGCCCCTTAACCCGGATTTCGTATTGAACGATTCGCGCTACCAGGGCGCCACGATCCTGTTGGTGCGCGAAAACTTCGGCTGTGGATCATCCCGCGAACATGCTGTCTGGGCGCTGCAGGACTACGGTTTTCGCGCGATCGTCGCTCCGAGTTTTGCTGATATCTTTTACAACAACTGTTTCAAGAACGGTGTCCTGCCGATTGTGCTCGACTCGGCTGTAATCGATAAGCTGTTTCAGCAGGTCGATGTGACCACCGGCTATACGCTCACGGTCCATCTGGCATCACAGACCGTGACCACGCCTGAGGGCCAGGCATTCAGGTTTGATGTCGACGAGTTCCGCAAGTACTGCTTGCTCAATGGGCTCGATGATATTGGCCTGACTCTCCAGCATGCCGCCGCGATTAGGGCCTACGAGCAACGTGCCCGAGCCGAAACACCGTGGTTGTTTCCTGACAAGTAGCGAGTAGCGAGGGCGATACGCTCATGCAAAGTGTTTTCTCTCGCTACCAGCTACTCGATCCTTGCAAGCGAAGTTATGACGAAGAAAATCGCAATTTTAGCCGGTGACGGTATCGGGCCTGAGATCACGGCAGAGGCCGTGAAGGTGCTGACGTTCTTGCGCAGCGAGTACGATTTAGCGCTGGAACTCGAGCAGGCCCCGGTGGGCGGCAGCGCTTACGACCAGCACGGGACGCCGCTCCCGGACAGCACGCTGGCGCTGGCGCGCGAGTCCGACAGCGTTCTGTTAGGGGCAGTAGGAGGACCGAAGTGGGATTCGCTCGAACCGGCATTACGCCCGGAGAAGGCGCTGTTGCGCCTGCGCTCCGAGCTGGGGCTGTTTTCCAACCTGCGCCCGGCGGTGTTGCTTCCACAGCTCGCCGGCGCCTCGTCCCTGAAAGCGGATGTAGTTTCGGGGCTGGACATCATGATTGTGCGTGAGCTGACCGGAGGGATCTATTTCGGCCAGCCGCGCGGCGTGCGCATACGCGAGGACGGGCAGCGTGAGGCATACAACACGCTGGTTTACTCGGAATCGGAGATAAGGCGTATAGCCTGTTCGGCGTTTGCGATTGCGCGCAAACGCAACGCCAGGGTGTGCTCGGTCGACAAGGCCAATGTGCTCGAGGTGAGTGTCTTGTGGCGCGAAGTTGTAACGGACGTCGGCGCGGACTATGGCGACGTGGCGTTAACTCATATGTATGTAGACAACGCCGCAATGCAGCTTGTGCGGGCACCCAAGCAGTTTGATGTTATCGTCACGACCAACATGTTCGGCGACATCTTGTCTGACGCTGCCGCAATGCTGACCGGATCCATCGGCATGCTGCCCTCCGCTTCGCTCGATCGAGACTCCAAGGGGTTGTACGAGCCGATCCACGGCTCCGCCCCGGATATTGCCGGCCGCGGTATCGCCAACCCGCTGGCGGCCATTTTGTCCGTTGCCATGATGTTGCGCTATTCATTGGATGAGCCAGGCCTTGCCGTGCAGGTTGAAAACGCCGTATCGAGCGCGCTTGATTCGGGGCTGCGTACGGCCGATATTTTCGCCGGCGAGGGCCGGGAGGTCGGAACCAGCGAGATGGGTGACGCGGTCTTGCACGCATTGTCGCCTGAATGACCCGTTTTTACGGTTACTACGTTTAGACATTTTAAAGGTGCCGGTCTGCCGGTTACCAAGAGGTTACACCATGAGCATGAAGTTCGATGTCGCGGTCCTCGGCGCCACCGGCATTGTCGGCGAGACCATACTGTCCATACTGGCAGAGCGCGAGTTTCCAGTGCGCACCGTTCATGCACTGGCGTCCAGCCGCTCGGCGGGCGCCGAGGCCGCGTTCCGCGGCGATCAGCTCACAGTACAAGATGTGGCGGACTTCGATTTCGCGCAGGTGCAGCTCGGCCTGTTTTCGGCGGGCGCATCTGTTTCCGCCGAATACGCACCCAAGGCGGCCGCCGCGGGTTGTGTCGTCATCGACAACACTTCCCAGTTTCGATACGACGATGACGTGCCGCTGGTCGTACCGGAGGTGAATCCGGACGCAATCGCTGAGTACAGGCAGCGCGGGATTATCGCCAACCCCAATTGCTCCACGATCCAGCTGGTGGTGGTGCTGAAGCCGATATACGACGCGGTCGGGGTCGAGCGTATCAATGTCTGCACGTATCAGTCGGTCTCCGGTACCGGTAAAGACGCGATTGACGAGCTTTCATCGCAGACGGCGGCCTTGCTCAACGGCAGGTCGGTCGAGCCGCGGGTGTACCCAAAGCAGATCGCCTTCAACGTGCTGCCCCACATTGATGAGTTTCAGGAAAACGGCTATACCAAAGAGGAGATGAAGCTTGTCTGGGAGACCCAGAAGATACTGGGTGATAAGACCGTAAAGGTAAATCCAACCACAGCGCGGGTGCCGGTGTTCTTTAGCCACTCCGAGGCGGTGCACGTCGAAACCCGAGGAAAGATTTCGCCGGATGCGGTGCGCAAGCTGCTGCGGGCGACACCGGGGGTAGAGATTCTGGATGAACGTCGGGCTGGGGGTTATCCGACCGCCTTCACTGAGGCGACCGGGCGTGACGCGGTGTTCGTCGGGCGCATACGTGAAGACATTACCCACCCGCGGGGCCTGGATTTGTGGATAGTGGCGGATAATGTGCGCAAAGGCGCCGCCCTGAACAGTGTCCAGATTGCGGAGTGTTTGGTAAAAGACTATCTATAAACTATAGTTACTTAAGGTTTATAAAGGCTGTTGGTACTATACTGCCATAAGCGCAAGTAATATAAGCTATAATTGCTGAGAGAAGCTGCCTAAAATCAGGGGTGATTTGGTAATGATCCGACTGACGAGGGGTATGCCGCGGGCGGCGTGGTGTTGCATACTCGGTGGCATCATGGCAGCGATGCCCGCCGTTTCATACGCCCTCGGTCTGGGCAATTTGACGGTGGACTCGGCTTTGAACGAGTCGCTCAAGGCCGAGATCGAGTTCACCTCCGCCAGCAGGAATGAGCTCAAGAGCCTGAACGTGACGCTGGCACCGCGCGGGCAGTTCGAGGCAGCCGGCATCGAGTGGCTGCCCTATCTCTCCGACGTCAAGTTTACGGTGGCCAGGCGCCTCGATGGCCGCTCTTTCATTCAGCTCACCTCGGAACAACCGATCAGGGAACCATTCCTGCATTTCCTGCTGCAGGCGGAGTGGGCCGGCGGCCGCCTGACTCGGGAATTTACCGCACTGATCGATCCGCCCTACCTGCTCGCAGGTCGGGCGCCGCCGGTCAATGTCCCACGGACGAGGGCGCCCGAAGTTGCCCCGAGCGCTGCTCCAGCCATGACCGCCGGCGCGCCGGAGGCCACAGCGGGGGCGAGCGCTGAGCCGCTGCCGGCGCCGCCAGCGGACATGGCGGCGGCCGAACCCGCAGCGGAACCGCAACCCGCGCCGACCATGCCGACGGAGCCGGAGCCGATTGCCACGGCGGCGATAGAACCGGAGCCTGCCACCACCACCGTCAGGGACGAGGATCTGCTCGGACCGCCCGAGATGGGTGACTCGAGCGTGGCCATATCGGCCGACACCGGTTGGCCGGTGGTCGCCAGCGTGGCCCCGCCGACAGCCATACCGGCGCAGACCGAAGTGGCCATTACGGAATCACTGGGCGCGCCCGGACCGGGGTGGGCCACTGTGAGCCAGTACGAGGTCAAACGCGGTGACACCCTGTGGCGCATCGCTGAAACCATAAGGGTCGATCAAAACCTGACCATACAGCAGGTCGTTATGGCGTTGTATGAGGCCAACCGCGATGCTTTTTTTGGCGACAATGTGAACAACGTCTGGGCAGGCGAGGTCCTGATGATCCCCGAGCGCCCGGAGGTACAGGTATTGTCGGCGCCGGACGCGCGCCGCGTGTTCATGGCACAGTATGACGACTGGCAGGCGTACAAGATCAAGCTGGCTAGCGCGAATCAGACCATCAAGGTGGTTGACGAACCGGCCGCAGGCGCGCAGACGGGGGCAAGTGTCGCAGACGAGGGTGGACCCAGCGTAGCAAGCGCCGAGCAGGCGGTCATGGCGGCACAGCAAGAGCCCACACAAGCGCGCACCGCGAAGCCCCAGGAACAGGAACAAGAGCAGCCGAGCAAGGCACAGCAGGTGCCGCAGAAGCCCGAAGCTGGCAAATCAGAAGGCAGCGCGAGCGCTGCGGTCGCCGCCAAGGCCAGGCCGCCGGGCGATCTTTTGAAGATCGTACGCGCAACGATCAAACGCGAGAGCGCGGGCAAAACAGGCAAGCCTGCGGAAGGCGAGTCGATCTTCGATAGCGAACAGGCGGAGCGCCTGGCGCTGGCGGAACGGGCGACGACGCTCGACGAGTCACTGGAGTCCCGGCAGATGCAGCAACAGGAGCTGGGCGAGCGCATCGGCACGGTCGGCTCCCAGATTCAGAAAGAAAAGCGGCTGATCGAGCTAGAGAACGAGTCTCTAGCGCAGGCGCAGCCGGACGCAGCAGCGCCGCCGGATAAGGCGGCTGGTGCGGCCAAGGCACCAACCGGCGAGCTCGCTGGCGCGGGCGCCGCGGCTAAGAAGGCGGCACCGGCGAAACCGAAACCGCAGGCCAAACCCGCGGTCACCGCGAAGAAAAAGCCAGCGCAGGCGAAGAGCGCCAGCAAGCCGCAGAAAAGGAAGCGGCGACGTATTGCGCCGCCGCCGCAGCCCGAAGAGCCGGGGATCCTCGCGACCATACAGGGCATGGTGGGTGATTACTTGATGCAGGCGGTCGCGGCCGTCGTCGCTTTGGCGGGCGGGTTGATCTTGCTGACCTATCTGCGGCGGCGACGCCAGGCCGAAGCCGAGTTCGAGGAAAGCATCCTCACCGATACCGGCGCCACGACGGAAGAACCTGTTACGGGCGAAAGTGGGAGTCAGGCTACCACTTCGGCCGGTAATACTTCGTTCCTGAGTGACTTTAGTCAGGGCGGCATGGGCAATATCTCCACGGACGAGGTCGACCCGTTGGCGGAAACCGAGGTGTATCTGGCGTACGGACGCGATGAGCAGGCCGAGGAGATATTGAAAGAGGCCGTGACCAAGGATCCGTCACGCCATGAGCTCAAGGTAAAGCTTCTGGAGATCTATAGTCAGCGCAGCGACGTGGCGGCGTTCGAAACGCTCGCCGAGGAGCTGTACGCGGCGTTGGAGGGCCGGGGGGGCGACCTTTGGAACAATGTCGCGGACATGGGTCGGCGGTTGAATCCCGATAACCCGATGTTCCACGGGGCGGCGCCCGCCGGGCAGCTCTCTGTGCCCGAGCCGATACCGGTCGCCCCGGAGATGCCGCCGGTGACATCCATGGAAGAACCCGAGTCACCGCCGGGCCTTGATTTCGAGCCTGTTCCGGATGCTGTGTCGGCGAAGGCCGAGGCGGATATGGGCATCGATGATTCTGCGCTGGGGCTTGATACGGATGCCGGCGCTGGTGAAGCGGTCGATTCCGAGCTCGAGTTCGACCTCGATATGGACACAGCGGCCGCCGCCAGCGAGGAAGGGGGACCACACCTGGGAGATACCTCGGAGCTGGCCGCCCAGGATATGGGGGTATCGGCGGCGGCAGAAGCAGCACAGGCCGAAGCGGAACTCGGGCTGGGCGAGGGGCCGGCCGAAAACGTCGTTGATTTTGATATTCCGCCGGTGATGCGCCGGCCGACGCGGCTGTGGTGGTCGAGAAACCAAGCGTTACCGCCGATGCCGGTGATGAGCAGTGGGGTCTGGATGCCGCGCCGGTCGCCGCCGAGGCGGCGCTTGATGAGATCTCAGACACGGAACCGCCGTCGGAAGACTCGCAACAATGGGATGAGACCGCCACCAAGCTCGACCTCGCCAAGGCCTACGTGGACATGGGTGATGCGGAAGGTGCGCGCAGTATCCTGGACGAGGTTCTTGCCGAGGGCAACGAAGACCAGAAGAAACAAGCCGCGGAGCTGGCGGCGCAGATCGCGTAATGCGTAAGGTGTGAAGCGCCCTCACTCCTCACCCCTCACGAGGTTAACGCTTCACCCCTCACTCGTCACCCCTCACACTTTTCTTTCCAGGGTGAGGAAGCTAAAGGCATAACGGTGCTTGGCGTCTGCCTCATGGCGTTCCCTGTCAAGCTCGATCCATTCACTCCAGTCGATCTCGGGAAACCGCGTATTCCCCGGGATGCGGGCGTGGACCAGGGTCAGATACAGGCGCTGTGCTCGCGGCAACAGCTGCGCGTACAGGCTCGCTCCGCCGATTACAAAGATGTCGCCGGCACCGTGAACGGCGTCCAGGGCACGATCGATGGATGACGCGACAACGGCGCCGGCCGCCGTATAGTCCGGGTTCGAGGTGAGGATGACATTGGTGCGTTTCGGGAGACGCCTGCCCAACGACTCCCAGGTGCGGCGTCCCATGAGTACGGGGTGGCCGGTGGTGAGGGCACGGAAACGCCTGAGATCTGCCGGCAGACGCCACGGTAGCGCGTTGTCGGCGCCGATGACGCTGTTTTCCGCCATCGCGGCGATCAACAAGACCCTGGGCGTCACGACCATAGCGTACCGCTCCAGGCGCGAAGGCCTGCATAAATCAGGGATTTGCTAGCGCGAGGTACGGCGAGCAAGGTCGTGTCGCTCACACGGCGACAGGCGCCTTGAGTGCTGGGTACGGGTCATAGTTCAGCAAGTCGAAATCTTCATACTCGAAATCAAGCAGCGCCGTTCTCTCCGGGTTCAGGCGCATCTGTGGCAGCGGCCTGGGTGCGCGCGCGAGCTGCGTGTGTGCCTGTTCCAGGTGGTTCAGGTACAGATGCGCATCACCAAAGGTGTGAACGAACTCGCCGGGCTGCAGCCCGGAGACTTGCGCCACCATCAGCGTTAGCAGCGAGTAGGACGCGATGTTGAAGGGCACGCCGAGGAACACGTCGGCGCTGCGTTGATAAAGCTGGCACGACAGGCGCTGGTTGACCACGTAGAACTGAAAGAATGCGTGACATGGGGGTAGGGCCATACGCTCGATATCCGACACATTCCAGGCGCTCACCATGAGCCGGCGCGAGTCCGGGTTGGTCTTGATCTCGTGGAGTACATTGCTGATCTGATCGATCTTGCGCCCGTCCTGCGCCGGCCACGATCTCCACTGGGCCCCGTAGACTGGCCCCAGATCACCGTGTTCATCGGCCCACTCGTCCCAGATGGTTACGCCGTGCTCCTGCAGGTAACGCACGTTGGTATCACCACGCAGCAACCACAACAGCTCGTATATGATTGACTTCATATGTAGTTTTTTCGTGGTCAGCGCCGGGAACCCCTGGGAAAGATCGAAGCGCATCTGATAACCGAAGATGCTTTTCGTGCCGGTACCGGTACGGTCTTGTTTATGTGCCCCTTGTTCCAGGACGAAGCGTATCAAATCGAGGTATTGCTGCATGTTGGCGTTGTTCCAGCTAGCGGGTTTCTGGGCCGCGATGGATTGCGCGACATCAACCGGCAATATCGCCGGCAGCCGATCGGCTTTCGGCACAAGGCGACGGTTCGGGCGCAATTATATCCACGAACCGGTTCGGGCAAAACGGTTATTCAGCACACTATCGCCGCATGGCCCCGGACCGCAACTGCAGGCGGGTCGTTCCGGTGGCCACGGGTTATCTCGGCGGCGGCGGGAGCAGGCGAACGTTCCTATGTTTGAATAACGGGATCAACGCGAGCCCGGCCACGAAACCGCCAATGTGCGCCCCGAAGGCTACCCCGGGTTGATTCGGGTCAGAGAAGGCCTGGCTAATGAGCTGCAGCAGGAACCAGAAACCGAGCACCCACATGGCGCGCAGCCGGATCAGCTGAGAGAAGAATCCAAGCGGAATGAGCACCAGCACTCGCGCATGGGGATGCAACAGCAAGTACGCACCCAAGACTCCGGAGATGGCCCCGCTCGCGCCGATCATCGGAATGGTCGATTCCGGGTTGAGGAAGGCGTACGCAAACACAGCGACGGTACCGCTGACTACGTAGAAGACCACGAAGCGAACGTGGCCCATGCTGTCTTCCACGTTGTTGCCGAATATCCACAGGTAGAGCATATTGCCGATCAGGTGCATCCATCCGCCATGGAGAAACATCGAAGACAGAATGGTCGCCGGCGCCGGCACCCATTGCAGCTCGGGCGGTAGCTCACGGTAGCCGAACAGCACGGCCGGCACGACGCCAAGGCTGTAGGCGATCATCTGCTGGCCGCGGGGGCCCATCGTGAGCTGCCACAAGAAAACCACGGTGGTGGCCACGATGAGGACCACCGTAACATACGGTGTAATCGAGGTGGGGTTGTCGTCGTGCAGTGGGATCATTACGGCGCGATGTCAGCTTATCACAGATCTTGTGCGTGAAACGAAGCGACGCTCGGCACGACAAAAAGGGTGGCCCGTGTCGGCTGCGCTCGCGCTCAGGCGGTCAGGGTCGAGTGCGGGGACGCCGCCCCCGGTTTGCGAGTGAAGCGTGCGCGTTTGACGGGGCTTGCAAAATATCGTCACAGGGCATTGACGTGCCTGAAAATATCACTTATATTTCAAAGGCTTGTATAGATTTAGAACGATCGACGGGGTATGGCGCAGCCTGGTAGCGCACCTGCTTTGGGAGCAGGGTGTCGGGGGTTCAAATCCCTCTACCCCGACCATCTAGATACTGGAAACTAGACACTGGAAACCAGACACTAGAAACTAGAGCATGTAGCTGGAACAGGTGGTCGCAAGTTAGCTGTCGAGGCCTTGCTCCGGCTGCGAGTTTTGATCTAGTAGGATGCTGAAAAAGCCGTTTCTGGCTTTTTGCATCCTCGGCTCCGCGGACGGGTCGTCCCCGTACCGCTGCTCAGCTCGCAGAGCAAAAGGCGCGGTTTTTGCTCTGCTCCATCTTTCAAACACTTAAGCGTTTGAAAGATGTGCGGTGCCTCCATGCACCGCTCTAGCAGGCCGCCGAAAAGTGTTTTTCAACGCCCTGCTGGTTTTCTAGTGTCAAGTTTCTAGAAGCGCCCGTAGCTCAATCGGATAGAGCAACGGCCTTCGAGCTTGCGGAACGGCCGCAAGACCAGGAGCCTCTGCGGGGAAACGGAACCCGCGGAGTGGAGGACACCGTATCGGTAAACCCTTAACGCGCCGCGGCGATGGGAATACCGAGGAAACCGATGGTGGGTCTCGCCTCGATCAATCGGTGAGGCCACCAGGGAGGTCCGAAGGACCGGGGTTTTGAGTCGGACCAACCCGGGGGTAGGGTCTTTCGCGTTGATCGGCACGCGCGCAGTAACGCCATGCCGAGTTCAGCCTCGGGTTCCGTAGAGACTATACGTGTCCCGCCTGAGACGGCGAAGATATAGTCCAGACCACAAACCTCTTCATCGGGTGGAAGGGGGCAGCGAAAGCTGTGGTGGTATGCTAAGCCGTAGGTTACAGGTTCGAGTCCTGTCGGGCGCGCCAGGATTGTGCTACCACGCCGGTGTCGTGTCAGGCGGCGCAGTTAATGGCGTGGGGCGGTGTGGAGCAAAGACCGCTAACACGCGTATAATCCGCGGCCGAACGTCTTATGGTGAGCGTAGCTCAGTCGGTTAGAGTCCCGGATTGTGGATCCGGTGGTCGTGGGTTCGAATCCCATCGCTCACCCCAGTTGGTCGTTACGGTTTGGGGCCGTTAGCTCAGTTGGCAGAGCAGCTGACTCTTAATCAGCGGGTCGTAGGTTCGAGCCCTACACGGCCCACC
>FXBF010000269.1_pt1 | contig 17220 bp, 11 predicted proteins | sample 5335321 | NCBI WGS metagenome assembly FXBF01 (sample SAMEA103928391, study PRJEB20085) | sediment metagenome | isolation source: sediment
GTCTGGGTCAACGAGGCTCACCCGGCCTTTCGCCGCGCGTCCGGGTCTCGCGCCGCGGCCTACCACGTCGCCCTCTCGGCGGCGATGGCACTGGCTCCGCTCGCGGCCGAGCCCGCTCACCAGCACGAGTTCATCACGGCGTTCCTGACCCGCTGGGGCAATGCCGACGTCAGCGTCAAACGCGGGCGGCGGAAGCGGCGTTAGGCGCGGATATTCCGCGTCGATGGCCGCGTGGCCGTGACGCGTTAATTTCGGCGCCGGTCATCCCTCAGGCGTTGGAAGTGAGCGGTCAGGCTCCCGCTTCATGTCGCGCTCGACCCGGCCGACATGGCGGCAGCGGCGGGGCGCTCCAAATTACGCTCGCAGCCTGACCGCTCACTTCCATTACCCACCCGTACTCGAGAGGCGGCGCACTAGTTCGTGCCCACGTTGATCATGTTCAAGGACGGACGTGAGGCCGGCCGTCGAACGGGAAGCGGTACCTCGTGAGGAGCTGGAGACGCTGCCAGCGACTGCGTAAGGCGCGAAGAGCCTGTCGTAAGCATGACCTGCCGGGCAGGACCCGCTAAAGGCCCCTACCCGGCCTTTGGGAGCCGGGTAACGCTTTCTTGTTCAACGGCCCATCACTAGCTGGAATTGTTAACTTTAGCGGAACTCGTGCGATTCTGCGGAGGGTACTTGGCTGCGTGGAGCCCCTGATCTACGGGCGGCTTGGCTCGCTGTACGAAGGGCGCGGTGATGCGGAGAACGCGATCTACTACTACGGCAAGCTGGTGGATCTGTGGGAGAATGCGGATGCGGAGCTGCAGCCGCAGGTCGAGTCGGCACGCCGAGCGATGGTGGCGCTTTCGGGCGACAGATAGACGAGGGCTGGGACAAGCTCAAGCCCAAGGCGGCATACATCGCGTCAGCCCGCCCGCTGCGTGAGACCCAGGAAGTCCGGGCGCTACTGGTGTTTGTGGGTTACGGCGTCACCTCGGGGCGATGATCGTTCAAGACTGGATGGCCCGCACTTACCACTCACCCTTCGATGACCTCAACCAGAAGATGTGCTTCGAGACCGGTGTGAAGTACACGGGCATCTCGTTCCTGACGGGCCTGCGAGTGGCGAAGCGGGACGCTCGCCCCCCAGTGGAAGGAGGTGACCTTCTTCGGCTAGAAACTCGGCCGCAACAAAACACCATAACCGAACGGGGGCGCGACGAACTAGCGCGCCGAATTCTTGACTAGGTAACGGAAGGGAGCGGTGTAGGCTCCGAGCGGACATTTGGAGCGCCCCGCCGATGCCGCGATCTTGGCCCGGCGGAGCGCGACATGAAGCGAGAGCCTACACCGCTCCCTTCGCGTGCCCCAGTAATACGGCGTCAGTTGGTCGCGCCCTCCTCCACAGGCCAGTAGGACATATCGCGGCGATAATTGATGATATACTGGTCCCAGCGCCGAACGGTGGCGCCGAACTCCTCGCCAAGCTTCTTCCAGCGCTCGCCCAGGCCCTTGGCCTCGATCATCTTATGCAGGTCATTCTTGCCGTAGAAGTCCGACAGGTCGTCGATGAAGGTCACGTATACCGTGCGGCCCGTATCGCCGAAGCGAACCGAGTGACCATCGTAGGGATAGGGATAGCCGAGGTCTCGGAAGAAGGTCACCCATTCCTTGTTGAGTTTCACCCACGCTTCGTCTACGCCGGGCTTGGTCCACATGACGTCGAAAAGAGCGGCCGTCATCGTTTGCATGTCGAAACTCTCGACCATGTAGCTCCATTCTTCTTCGAGCTCTGCCATCTCGTCGGCAACGACGGTGATGTCCAGGCTCGGGAACATCTCCATCGCTTTCTGCACGTCGGCTTCGCCCGGCGTGCCGGCGAGCGAGCGCATGAACTGGCCGGGGTCGTCGAAATAGGCGTAGGCGTCTACGGGGTAGACGATCATGTACTCCGTCCCCTTCTGCCAGAACGCCCATCGGTAGGGAGAGTTGGCCTTTTCAGCGGCGGAGACGAACATTTTCGCCGCCTTCTCGAACCCCTCCATGTCGGCAGGGGCAGCGTTCCAGGTGGTTACCTGGTACAGCTGGCCGCGCTGTTGGTCTTCGCCTTGCGCGAACAGCGCGGCAGGCGCGGCCAAAGCGAGGGTCAGCATGAGAGGGATGAATCTCTTCATGGTCAGGGCCTCCTTGTGGAGTTGTGATTGTGGCACGAGGAAAGCGGGAACCCAGAAACAAATGTTTGTGACGTGGCAGAGGGAAGCTTCAGCGCGGACGCGGAATGGCAACAATCCGCCCGCAATACGCTTTGAGACGGCACTACTGTCACGTCTGGCGGCCTTCGCTGGCTGGGGGATAGGACGCACGAGTCGCTTATGTGCCTTTGACTGTGACGGCCTCAGTATAGGGGATGGAGTGCAGCGTAGCAAGCATTCGTGGGTGCCGGCTCTTGCCGATGCGACCGACGGGGCACAACTTGAACTCGCACACTCAGAGCCCTAATTTCCGATACGAGCCATGATCACTCGGCAATCCGGCCTCGGCGCGTTCTTGGGCGACTTAAAGCGACGAAGGGTAATTCGGGCGGCGGCGCTGTATGCCGTCTTCGCTTGGGTCGTAGTCGAGGTTGCTGCGACCACGCTTCCGTACCTCCTCCTTCCCGACTGGACGGTCACCCTGGTGATCGTCCTCGCGATTGTGGGTTTCCCAATCACCATAGTCCTTTCGTGGGCGTTCGACGTAACCCCTGGCGGCGTAGAACGAACCGAGGCTGCGTCGCGGTTGCAGCATGAGGAAGTCGAGCCGCTTTCGGAGGGAGGTGGTCGACGCAGGTGGAGGTTGCTTCCCGCCTCGTTCGCGAGTGCCGCGGTTCTGGTTGCAGGAGCGGGGTTGTTCTTCATTCTTCTCCACCCGACCTCGGGAGAGTCGTTCGAAGGTAGGGACTGGATTCTCATCCCTGACTTCGAGAACTACACCGGCGATGAGAGGTTCGATGGAACGCTGGCGGCAGCGCTCAGAACGAGTATCCAGCAATCGAGCTTCGTGAATGTGGTAGATCCGCGTAGGGTAGCCGACGCGCTCGAGGGATTGGACCAAAAGTCCCGGGACAGGCTGCCGCGTGAGACGGCTCTGGAGCTGGCAGAGAGACTGAGAGCGAAGGCCGTGCTTTTCGGCCGGATCGAGCCATGGGAACAGGGCTTCGCTCTGTCGACCCAGATCATCGATCCGTTGTCGGGCAAACCGATGATGCGAACGCTGTCGGTGAAGGCGTCGCAGAGCGAGACCGTGCTGGTGGCCCTGGACATCCTCTCCCAGCGAATCCGCGAGGCCCTGGGTGAGACGAGAGAGGCTATCGATTCGAGCGCCGTTGAGATTCCGATGGCCACGACGTCGTCGTTGCAAGCGCTGCGGAACTGGGTCGAGGGGGGTCAGGCGTGGCGCGAAGGACGATTCGCGGAAGCCGGAAAGTTCTTCCAGCTTGCCGTGGATCGGGATTCGGCTTTCGCCATGGCCCATGCGGCACTCGGCGGATACTACTACTACTACGAACCTAACCGTCCCAAGGGCGATGAGCATATCGATATCGCGCTCCGGTTAGTTGACCGACTGACCGAGCGTGAGAGGCTGCTGATCGAGTCTAACGCGCACTCCACACGAGGGAACCTCGACGAGGCGGTTACCATCCGTCGCGTATACGTGCGCAAGTATCCCGATGATGCCGACGAGTGGTACAATCTGGGCACAAGTCTGATGCAGCTTAAGCGCTGTGATGAAGCGATACAAGCCCTCGAGCGATCGCTGGAACTCAACCCGGATAACGCCAGCGCCTACATCAACATTGCCACCTGCCACGATCTCGTTGGAGACTACGCTGCCGCGCTCGAGCCGTACCAAAGGGCGTTCGCGATCAGGCCGGAATTGCGGACGAGCCAAAACCTGAATCACGAGTACGGTCTCACGCTGATGGGCGTTGGAGATTTGGAGGGAGCCCGCAGTACGTTCGAGCTCATGCTCGATCGCGATACCGGGGACAAAGCGCGCGGCCATCGTTCCCTGGCTCTGCTCGCCGCCTACCGCGGTAAGTACCACGAAGCTGTTGGACACTTGAAGGAAGCGGTTCAGTATAATCAAATCGGCAAGGGGCTATTGAGTGAGTACCGGAATCGCCTCTTCTTGGCCGCGGCCTATTGGGTCCAGGGAGATGAGGCCGGACTCGGGAGGGAACTGAACGCCGTCTGGGGCCTGCAGGATCAGTTCTACATTGCGCCTTTCTGGCTTTCCCTGGCTGGACAGCTTTTTGCCTGGGATGACCAGCTCGAGCGGGCGCGCCGTAACCTTGCCCTCATCCGCGAGCGGTCGAACGAAGGGAACCGCATTGATGCGGCGGCCGAGTACCTGGTCCGGGGCGAGATTCTCCTGGCCGCGGGAGACGTCGCCGGCGCGACCGAGATCTTGTCATTGGCTGCCAAGAGTAGAGACGATGCCGTTCACCTGGAGCCCCTCGCGCGGGCCCAGCGGCTCGCTCGCGACTTGGACGGCGCCGCGGCGATGTATCGGACGATCACCGAGAAACCGTCTCTACTCTGGGAAGCGCAGCAGCGCTGGCTGTATGCCCACTACTGGACGGGTCGCTTGAGCGAAGAACTCGGCGATACCGTCAGCGCTGTCGGCTGGTACCGCGTGCTCCTCGAGCTGTGGGCCGATGGTGATGACGACCTGCCGCTCAGGAAGGACGCCGAGGGACGGCTGACAAAACTCACCCAGTGATGCAACTTCAGACCGCGTGCACGTGAAGAAGGAAGCCGCACAACGCCGCTTGGAGGTAGTCATGCGAGTTCTCGCTGCAGTCTCGATCGCCGTTTGGCTGGTAGTATTCACCGGCGTCGCGCAGGCCCAGGACGTGAAGCGACAGCAGGTCCAGGCCGTGGACTACAAGGTACAGGTGACTGTGGCCGTCGACTCCATGGGCGCCGACCTCGCGGCGCTAGAGGCCAGCAACGCCAAGATCCTGGCGGCCGCGGAAAGCTCTGCCTCGCTTTACGCTCAACTTTCTGACGATTTCAAAAAGATCGTCTCGGCTGCCGACAGATTGCGCCGCACTTCACAGGAGCCCACCGCGGCCACGGGATATCAGAACGATTTGATAAGAGCCATAGACGACATGCAGAAGCAGCTGTCGCAATTGGAGGCACAGTTCCTTGCGTTGCGGAATTCGATGCAGATGGAAAGCCAGAAGTACCAGACGATCTCCAACACGCTCAAGGCGCGGCACGACATCGCGATGAACTCCATCCGCAACATGAAGTAGTCACCGCTTCAGCCGATCTGGGCCAGCAGCTCGCCGAGTTCCGACGCCGAGGCGGGTCGCTCGTCCCGGTTCTTGCTGAGCAGGCGAATGATGAGCCCCGACAGTTCGGGCGAGACGTCGGGGTTGAGTTGGTCGGGCGGTATCGGTTCCTCGTTGAGCAACTTCGCGATCAGTGCAATCGACGAACCGGCCTCGAAGGGGAGGCGGCCTGTCAGGCATTCGTAGAGCACGACGCCGACCGCATAGAGATCACTCCGTTCCTCGGCGGTCTCGTCGAGCAGCTGTTCCGGCGCCATGTAGGCCGGCGTGCCCACGACTATGCCGGCCTCGGTCAGGTTGCCGGTGCGCTCGGTGAGACAGGCGACCCCGAAGTCGAGCACTTTCAGGGCGCCATTCTTGTCGAGGAGGAGATTCTGCGGCTTGATGTCGCGGTGGATGACCCCCAACTCGTGTGCGACCTCCAGCGAGCGCGCCAGCTGAGTGGCGATGGCGAGCGTGGAGGAGACGGCCAATCGCCCGCGCTTAGCTATGAGATGCCGGGCGGTGACACCCTCGACGTACTCCATGGTGAGGTAGTAGACGCCATTCCACTTGCCGAAGTCGTGTGTGCGAACGACGGAAGGGTGCGAGATCATGCGTGCCAGCCGGATCTCGGTCTTGAATCGGTCGATCATCCGCGCGTCGTCGCTGATGAGATCCGAGTGGAGCGTTTTGATGGCTATGTCATCGTCGAGCTCGCGGTCGCGTGCCTTGTAGACCATGCCCATGCCGCCGCCGTCGATCACGGCGAGGATCTGGTAGCGCTCGGCGAACACCTCTCCGACGGCGAGCTCGGCGTCACGGGCCGATACGGCCTGACGTGGCGTGTCGCGAGTTTCTTCGATCGCCTGTCTCAGGTCATCGACCTGCTGACGCAGTCGTTCTTCGCGGGCCTTGACCTCGCCGGCCATGGTGTCGAAGACACGGGCGAGGCGACCGAGCTCATCGTCCCGGCCGGCGATCGTGGCTAGCGCGCCCGCCTCGTAGCTGCCAGCCTCCACGGCGGACGCCGCTTCGATGACCCGTTTCACGTTATCCAAGTACTCCTTCTCGGAATCGCGGAGCCGCTTCTTCTCTAGGGAAGCGCTGATGCGGGCTTTGAGAAGGGTAGGGTCGAATGGCTTGGGCAGGTAGTCCTCGGCGCCGTGCTCGATACAGCGGACGATGCTGCCGAGGTCATCGAGGGCGGAGATCATGATGACCGGAATGTCGCGGGTCCGCGGATCGTCTTTGACCTTCTGGAGCACCTCATAGCCGTCTACTTCCGGCATCATGATGTCGAGGAGCACGAGATCGAAAGCGCGGTCGCTGATCATCTGTAGCGCGCGACTCCCGTTTTCGGCGCACTCCACATTGTAGCCCTGACGTACCAGGCGCCGCTCCAGGATGGTGCGGTTGTCCTCGTTGTCATCGACGACCAGGACCCGGGCCTTCGCTTCTGTGCTTTCGGACTCCATCTCCTCGCTCGGATCGGCGCCGGCTCCGTTCCTTTCGTCGGCGGTCGACGAAGTGGCAACATCAGGCTCGATGCCGACGAGTCTCTCGGCGGCGCCGATGATCTTGCGCACGTCGTCGGCGAAACTCTGCTCGGTCGGGGATTCGGAATCGATAAGTGAGGTCATAAAGTTGACGATCCGGCGCTGTGGCTCGCGCAGCGACTCGACCAACTCGACCACGTGTCTGCGGGGCACCTCGTTCTCGCTGGGCGGAAGTCCCGTATTGATCAGCTGGAGAACGTCGCGCGCCACGCCGAGGGTGTTCTCGAGTGCGATCTGGTGATCCGCGCGCTCGGCCTCCAGCGCGTCCTCGAGGAGCATCTCGCAGTAGCCGACGATGTGGTTCACCGGCGTGCGGAGCTCGTGCCGCAGCTGGGAGACGGATTCAGGCGGAAGACTATCGTGTCGTTCGTTCAATATTCTCTCGTGTGAGCAAGGCTTCTATCTTGGACAGCAACCGCTGCAGCTCGATGGGCTTGGTATCGTAGTCGTCGCAGCCGGCGTCGAGGGCCTTCTCGCGGTCGCCCGCCATGGCGTGTGCGGTGAGAGCGATGATCGGTGTGCCCCCGGCTTCGGGCGCCGCCCGGAGTTGCCGGGTCGCCTCCCAGCCATCGAGTCCCGGCAGGCTCATATCCATGAGAATCAAGTCGTAATCACCGGACCGGCCCATCTCCACGCCCTGCAATCCATCCACCGCGATGGCGACGTCGTAGCCCTTGCGCTGCAATCGTCGCGACAGCATGTCGCGATTCATCTCGTTGTCTTCCACCAGCAGGATCTTCGGCATGCGGTCTCCTATTCGTTGCGCCTCGGTCGTCCCGGTCTCAGTATACCGTAACACTCTCGATGGTGGCGGGAAGCTCGATGGTGAAGGTGGAGCCCACACCCGGCTTGCTGTCCACGGTCACGTCTCCGCCCATCAGCCTGCAAAAGTGCCGCGTGATCGCCAAACCGAGGCCGGTGCCGCCGTATCTGCGGGTAGTCGAGGCCTCCGCCTGCGAGAATGCCTCGAACAGTTTCTTCATCTGTTCGGCCGTCATCCCGATCCCGGAGTCGCTCACCTTGAAGAGAATGATGTCCGCGTCGCCGTTCGCGCCCGGGCGCCGGATCGCCTCGAGAGTGATCTTCCCGCCGTCGGTGAACTTGCAGGCGTTGGACAGCAGGTTGAGGAGCATCTGACGCACCTTGGTCAGGTCCGAGTGCATCGTTCCCAGATCGTCAGCGCAGCGGATATCGAGATGGTTGTCGTGTTTCTGCACCAGCGGTTGCACCGTGGTGGTGACCTCGTCGACGGTCGCTCGTACGTCGAAGTCTTCCGTGAACAGCTCCATCTTGCCCGCCTCGATCTTAGACAGATCCAGGATGTCGTTGATCAGCGAAAGCAGGTGCTGTCCGGCGCCGCGGATCTTCTGAAGATCACCGGCCAGGTCGTCCTGTCCCATCTCCTCGACTTCTTCGTACACCATCTCGCTGTAGCCGATGATCGCGTTCAGCGGAGTACGCAGCTCGTGGCTCATGTTGGCGAGGAATTGGCTCTTCGCCGTGTTGGCCGCTTCAGCTTCCTTGCGTGCCTCGAGGAGTTCCGTGATGTCGTGGTAGAGCGCCATCAATCCCAGTCTCTCGCCGTCGACGATCACCGGCACGCCCAGCACCTCGACATCGATCAGCGTCCCGTCCTTGCGCCGCCGCTGGCTGATCACCTTGACGGTGTCGCGGTCCAGCGCCTGCCGCGTGTAGGCGACCGCCTCCTGACGCGTGGCCTCGGTGGTGATCAGATCGTCCAGCTTGCGCCCGATCACCTCTTCCTCGCCGTACCCGTACAGGCGCTGGAAGGCCGGGTTGCAGGAGACGACGTCGTGATTGACATCGAGAGTCACGATCGCCACCGGGCTATTCTTAACCAGCTGCTCGAAGTACTGCCTCTGGTGCTGTGCCGCGGTGAAAAGGCGAGCGTTCTCGATGGCGATGGCCGCCTGCGGAGCGAACATATTGAGCAGACGCAGGTCGTGCTCACCGAACTGGCGGTGGGGGTCCTTATCCATGACAGCGATGGCGCCGACCAGTTGTCCTGCCATGAGGAGCGGTGCGACCATCACCGCGTGGAACTCCACCTGCGTGTACTGCCTCGACTGCCCCGACCATTCTTGGTAGTTGGGGATCAGCAGAGGCTCGTGGGTCTGCGCCACCTGTCCCATGGCGCCTTCACCCAACTTCATTCGTACGCCCGTCGTATCCTTCTTGCCGACCTTCTTGCTGGCAACGACGACCAGTTCCTTCTTGCCGGCTTCGTAGATCGCCAGCTCGCCGTGGCTCACCTTGAGCAACCCGACCGCCCGTTCCAGGACCGCTTGAAGCAATGTCGACAGTTTGAGCTGACCCGACAGATCGGCGAGGGTGGCGAGGAGCGCCTCTTGCTCGTCGGCCCGCTCACGCTCCGCGGCGAGCAGCCGGGCGCGCCCGATGGCAATGCCGGCCTGGATGGCCGCGGCCCTCAGAATCTCGAGGTCGTCAGGAGCGAAGGCGTGGTGGCGGTTGCTCTCTACGACCAACACACCGACCAGCTGCTTGTTGATCTGGATCGGGATGTCGACTTCCGACCCTTCATTGCGGGTGGGGAGGTAGCGGCTGGCCTGGGTTACCTGAGGTGTGTAGTGCAGTTCTCCGTCCAAGAGCGGAAGCTCGCTAAGGCCTTTCCCCGGCTGCATGCGCAGCGACGGCGGCGCTTCTTGCCAACCGACGCTGGCCGTGAGCACGCGGTCGCCGGTCGGTTTATCGACCAAGAGCACGGCCACGAAGTCGTAGCCGAGGGATTCGTCGTAGAGCCCCTGGGCAACCGCTTCGCAGATCTCTTTCTCGGTGCCGGCGGCTGCGATGTTGGTGCTCAGCCGCAAGAGAGCGGCCTGGCGGCGGCCCAGATCATTCGACATCTCCGAGCCGGCGCTGACGGGGTTATGCACTTTGGTCATGGTCGGCTCTGCCCCGGCGCGTACGAGGCGACGAGGTCGCGCACCTGTGCCAACAAGTCGTCCCGGTTGAAGGCGCCCTTTTGCACGACCTTGTCGACGCCGCCGTTCAAGCGATTCCGATCTTGCTCCGTTAGATCCTTGGCGGTGATGACCACCGTCGGTATTCCGCTTCGACCCGAGTTCCTGCGGAGCTCGTCGAGGAACTCGAAGCCGTCCATTTCCGGCATGATCAGATCGAGGAGTATGAGGCTGGGTTCCGCCTCTTCGATCCGCTCGAGTGCTATGCGCCCGTTCTCGGCCTCGCTGACGTCCCAGCCCTCTTTCTCCAGCATTCGTCGCAGCATGGAGCGTGTCGCGGGGTCGTCCTCCACGACCAGGATCGGTCGCGAGTCACCGTCGCGTGTATACTTCTTCAGAATGGCACTGAGTCTGTCGCGGTCGATGGGCTTGGTCACGTAATCCGACGCGCCGAGGGCGATCCCCATGTTCACGTCATCGATGATCGAGATCATGATCACGGGGATGTCGGAGAGATCGGGATCCGCTTTTATGCGCGAGAGCACCTCCCACCCATCCATTCCGGGCATCAGGACATCGAGGCTGATGAGGTCGGGCCTCTGCTGTCGGGCGAGCTCGAGCCCGCTCTCTCCATCCGCGGCCTCGAGGACCAGATAGCCCTCCTTGCTGAACGTCCGGCGCAGCAGTTCTCGGGCGTGCGGATCATCGTCGATGATGAGCAACGTTCCGACGCCGGTGCCGACGGCGGCTGTGACTCGTGCCGTCGCTGGAACTTCCGGTCGCGCAGGCGCCGCGGCGGCAGGTTCGGCGATCGTGGCAGGGAGGCGAACCGTAAAGACGGTTCCGATTTCGACGTCGCTCTCCACCGCGATGTCACCGCCCATCAGCTCGCCGAAGCGCCGGGAAATGGCGAGCCCCAGGCCGGTTCCGCCGTACTTGTGGGCCGTGTTCTTTTCGGCTTGCGAGAAAGCCTCGAAAAGCTTGCCGAGTTGTTCGGCCGTCATGCCGACGCCGGTGTCGCGCACCTTGAAGACCATCCAGTCGCCCGCTGCTTCGGCTTCACGGCGCGCCTCGAGGGTGATCGTGCCGTTCTCGGTGAACTTGCTCGCGTTGGACAGCAGGTTGAGGAAGATCTGACGCGCCCGGGTCGCGTCGGAGTGCATCGTACCGATGTCGTTCGGGCAATCCACGACCAGCTGGTTGCCGTTCTTCTCGATCAGGGGCCGGACCGTGGTGGCGACGTCGTCGATGGTGCTGCGCACGTCGAACGTCTCGAGGTACAGCTCCATCTTGCCGGCCTCGACCTTCGAGAGATCGAGGACATCGTTGATGAGCGCCAGGAGGTGCTTGCCGGCGCTCCAGATCTTCTGGAGGTCGGGCGCCAGGTCATCGTGGCCCAGTTCCTCGACCTCTTCCTGCAGCATCTCGCTGTAACCGATGATCGCGTTCAGCGGTGTGCGCAGCTCGTGGCTCATGCTCGCCAGGAACTGGCTCTTGGCGCCGCTGGCCGCCTCCGCGGCACGGCGCGCCTGTTGCAACTCGCTGATGTCGTGGTACAGCGCCATGATGCCGACTTGCTCATCGTTCACGATTACCGGGATCGTGAAGATCTCGACCTCGCAGAGCGAGCCGTCCTTGCGTCGCCGTTTACCGATCCCCACAGATTTGCGCCCGGCATAGGCTTCTTCGGTGAAGGACTGAGCCTCGTCCAGCGTGCCCTCCTCGGTGACCAGCCGGTCGAGGTTCTTGCCCACGACCTCCTCTTCCTTGTAACCGAAGAGGGTCTCGAAGGCGGGATTGCAGGAGGTGATGTTCATGTCCAGGTCGACGCTTACGATCGCCACCGGATTGTTGAGCACGAGGTCTTCGAAATAGCGGTGCGCGGAAGCGAAGAGGCGCGCATTCTCGATGGCGACCGCGGCCTGGGGGGCGAACATCATCAGCCTGCGGAGATCCCCTTCGCCGAACACGCGGTCGGGATCGGAATGCACGCTGGCGATGGCGCCCACCAGGCGATTGCCGATCATGAGGGGCGCGGCCATCACCGACTGGATCGGTCCCTGAGTGTACTGTGACGAGCGACTATCCCACTCCTGGTAACGGGGAATGATCAGCGGCTCGTGCGTCTCGGCCACGCGGCCCATAGCGCCCTCGCCCAACTTCATGCGCGTACCCACCGCATCGACCGGCATGTTGTGGCTGGCGACGATCGACAGGTCCTGCTTCGACTCGTCGTAGGTCGCGAGCTCGCCGCCCGTAACGCCGAGGAGGGAAACGGCGCGGTCGAGCACGCCCTGAAGCACCTTCGATAGCTCCAGCTCACCGGAGAGGTCCTTCATGGTGTCGAGCAGCGCTTCCTGCTCCCCGGCCCGATCGCGCTCTGCCGTGAACAGGCGCGCGTTCTCGATGGCGATGGCGGCCTGCGGCCCGAACAGGTTGAGTCGGCGGAGGTCGCGTTCGCCGAAGACACGTGTGGGGTCCGAGTGGACGCTGGCGATCACGCCGACGAGGCGGTTGCCGATCGTCAACGGCGTCGCCATGACCGCCTGGATGGTGCCCTCGGTATACTTGTCCGAGCGGCCCGCCCACTCCTGGTAGCGCGGGATAATGAGCGGTTCATGGGTTTCGGCGACGTGGCCCATGGCGCCTTCGCCCAACTTCATACGCGTGCCGACCGCGTTGGTGGGCAGATTGTGGCTGGCGACGATGACCAGCTCGTTCGTCGCCTGCTCGAAGATCGCCAGCTCACCGCCGGTCACCTCGAGAATGTTCACCGCCCGCTCGAGCACTGCCTGCAGAAGCCTGTCGAGCTCCAGCTCGCCGGAGAGGTCCGCGAGCGTGTCCAGCAGCGCCTGCTGCTCGCTGGCGCGTTCGCGCTCCGAGCTGAAGAGTCGCGCGTTCTCGATGGCGATTGCCGCTTGGGCCGCGAACAGATTGAGCAGCCGAAGGTCGGCCTGCCCGAACACGCGGTTGGGATCCGAATGGACGCTGGCGATGGCGCCGACGAGACGGTCGCCGATCAGGAGTGGTGCGGCCATTACCGATTGGATAGTGCCCTGGGTGTAGCTTGCCGAACGGCCTTCCCACTCCTGATAGCGCGGGATGATGAGCGGCTCGTGGGTTTCCGCTACACGCCCCATGGCGCCTTCGCCGATCTTCATGCGTGCGCCGACCGCGTCGGAAGGCACGTTGTGGCTGGCGACAATGACCAGCTCGTTCGTCGATTCCTCGAAGATGGCCAGCTCGCCGCCGGTGACGTCGAGAAGGCCGACGGCCCGTTCCAGCACCGACTGCAGGAGATTGTCGAGCTCCAGTTCGCCCGAGAGGTCGGCGAGTGTGGCGAGCAGGGCCCGCTGCTCGCTGGTGCGGTGCCGCTCGGCGTGCAGGAGTCGGGCGCGGCCGATGGCTATGGAGGCCTGATTGGCCGCCGCGGCCACGATCTCGAGGTCACCTTTGTCGAACGCGCTGCCGCGACGGCGCTGGACGACCAGCTCGCCGATGGCGCTGTGGTCTATCTTCAGCGGCAGTTTCAGCTCGGAGACCGATTCACGCTCAAGTTCCAGATTGCCAGCGCTGGCCTTGAGGGCGGGCTCGAAGTTCGTGGCGCCGGCCAGGAAAATGCCGATCGCGTCGAAACCGAACGCCGCGTCTTGAAGGGCTTCTACCACACCGCTGCAGACCTGGTCTTCGTCCTGTGCCTCGGCGATCCGGGTGGAAAGCCCGAGGAGCGCGGAACGCATCTGTGCCGGGCCGACGTCGGACAGAGGCTGGTTCATCGGCGTTCCTCCTCTCCGCAGGCGGGAACGAGGCTGTCTTCCGACCCCGATCCCGCATCGCCCGCTTCGGCGTTGGCGTCGATGTCGGCGGGCAGTCGCGCGGTAAACGTGGACCCACCCCCATACTCGCTCTCCACCGAGATGTCGCCGCCCATCATCTGGCAGAAGCGCCGGCTGATCGCCAGGCCGAGGCCAGTGCCTCCGTAGCGCTGGGACGTCGCCGCCTCGGCCTGGGAGAACGGCTCGAACAGCCGGGCGAGCTGCTCCTGCGTCATGCCGATGCCGGAGTCGCTGACGCTGAAGACGATGACGTCGTGCCCGCTCTCCGGGCCGCATTCCCGGTGGACGTCCACGGTGATGGTGCCGTTCTCGGTGAACTTGCCGGCGTTGGAGAGCAGGTTCAGCAGGATCTGCCGGATCCGCGTCAGATCCGAGTGCATCCCGGCGACGTCGTCAGCGCAATTGACGTCGAGCCGGTTGGCGTTGTTCTCGACGAGCGGACGGATGGTGGTGGCGACTTCGTCGACCAGAGCACGGACATCGAAGTGCTCCGGAACGAGCTCCATCTTGCCGGCCTCGATCTTCGACAGGTCCAGGACATCGTTGATGAGAGTTAACAGGTGCCGGCCGGCCGCATGGATTTTCTGCAGGTCGGGCACGAAATCGGATTGGCCGATGTCTTCCGCCTCTTCCTGCAGCATCTCGCTGTAGCCGAGGATCGCGTTGAGCGGAGTACGAAGCTCGTGGCTCATATTGGCGAGAAATCGGCTCTTGGCGGTGTTGGCGTTTTCCGCATCGCGGCGTGCGCGGAGCAGCTCGCTGACATCGTGGTAGAGCCCCATGAGCCCCACGTGCTCGCCGCTGACGATCACGGGAACGCCCAGGATCTCCACGTCGACGAGCTGTCCGTCTTTGCGGCGGCGGCGACCTATGCCGTGAACGGTGTGGTCGAGACCTTCTTCGGTGTAGGTGACCGCCTCGGCCCGGGTTTCCTCCGTCGTGATGAGCTGGTCGAGGTTGCGGTTCGCGACCTCTTCTTGCGAGTAACCGAACAAGCTCTCGAACGCCGGGTTGCACGATAGAATGTTGTGCCCCGCATCGAGAACGACGATGGCGACGGGGCTATTCCGAACCAGTTCCTCGAAGTACTGCTTCTGCCGCTGCGCCGCGGTATAGAGCCGCGCGTTCTCGATGGCGATGGCGGCCTGCGGTGCAAACATGTTGAGCAGCCGCAGGTCACTTTCGTTGAAGATGCGATTGGGGTCGGCGTGGACCGTGGCGATAGCTCCCACCAACCGCCGCCCGATCAACAGCGGCGCCGCCATCACGGAGTGCACGGTGACATCGGCGTACTTGTCGGAACGGCTGAGCCACTCGCCGTAACTCGGGATGATCAACGGCTCGCGGCTCTCGGCGACGGAACCCATGGCGCCTTCGCCGATCTTCAGCCGCGTCCCGGTGGAGTCCTTGCCGATGTTCTCGCTGGCGACGACGACCAGCTCTTCCTTGTCCTCGTCATAGATCGCGACTTCACCGCCCGTGACTCCCAGCAAGGCAACGGCCCTCTCCAGTACGGCGTGAAGAACTTTCGATAGCTCGAGTTCCGCCGAGAGATCGGCCATAGTGTCGAGCAACGCCTTCTGTTCATCCGCGCGTTGCCGCTCCTCCTCCAGTAATCGCGCCCGGGCGATGGCGATCGCGGCCTGGGGGCCGAGCATGTTGACCAGTCGCAGGTCGTCGGGACCGAACTTGCGTTCGGGGTCGGCGTGCACGGCGGCGATAGCGCCTACCAGACGGCCGCCCATGAGGAGCGGCGCCACCATGACAGCGTGCACCGTGACGTCGGAGTACTTCTCCGATTGGCCGATCCACTCGTGGTAACTGGGGATGAGCAGCGGCTCGTGGGTTCGCGCCACTTGGCCCATTGCGCCCTCGCCTGGGGGCAAGCGCGTCCCCGTCGAGTCCTTCCCAATGTTGTGGCTGGCCACGACCACGAGCTCACCCGATGCCTCATCGCAGATCGCCAGCTCGCCGCCGGTGACGCCGAGCAGCGCTACGGCTCTCTCCAGAACGGCTTGCAGTAGCCTCGATAGCTCGAGTTCGCCCGATAGATCGGCCACCGTGTCGAGAACGGCTCGCAGCTCGTCGGCGCGGCGCCGCTCGATCTCCAGGTGTCGGGCTCGCTCGATGGCGATGCTCGCCTGGTTGGCGGCGGCGGTGAGGATCTCGAAATCCTCGCCGTTGAAGGCATTGGGCTCGCTGCTCTCGACTACGAGTACTCCGACGGTCTTGCCGTCGATTCGCAGGGGTATGTCGACCTCGGAGCCGCTGGCCAGGCTGGGTAGGTAGCGGGATTCGCGGGCGACCTCGGGCGTGTAGTGAAGCTGGCCGTCTAAGAGCGGCCGCTCGGAGAGGCCCTGGCCGCGGTGGACGTGCCAATTCTCGGGTATGTCCTGCCAGCCGATGCTGGCCTGCAGCACGCGGTCGCCGGTCTCTTCGTCTACCAGAAAAACGCCGAGGAAGTCGTAGCCGAGAGCTTCGTCGTGCAGCCCGCCGACCACGCGCTCGTAGACTTCCGCTTCGTCGCGGGCGGCGGCGATGCCGGTGCTGAGGCGAAGGAATGCCGATTGGCGTCGCGCCAATCGGGCTTCCCGCTCGGGGCTGTGTCGGGAGGCACGAGGTTCGATGATCGCTCGATGGTTAGGGGCAACCAATAATCGCTTTCGCACAATCTAGGGTGGGGGATCGCAATCTGCCAGGGCGAAGTCGAGGCGGTTTGTTAACCAAACTACGTTTCGGGGTTGAGATGGGCGGCACGGGGCGCCGAGAAGCTGATCGGCGAGGACGGTGCGCTGGATAGAGAGGACGTGCTGCCCGGCTTCTCGTGCCGGCTACTCCCCCTTCGAGCTGGCCGAGCGTCGCTTGCGGCGCGCGGACAGCCAGCGGCGCCAGCCCTTCTCCTGCTTGGAGCCCTTGACCTTCAGCTTCTTCAGTTTGTCGGCTCCCTTGGGGCGACCGGAGGCGGTGGCGAACATGCGACGGTGAGTCTCGTCCTTGTAGAGCGGAGCCACGCGCTTCTTGTACTCGAACCACATAGGCCGGACCTCCTCCGCCTCGCAGGGCATTGGCGTTTAGCCGGGGGCGAACGTCGCAAGCTAGTACGGCGGGTGCGGGGTCTACAAGGGCCGGCCGTCAGTCGAGTACGAGTACGAGTACGAGTACGAGTGGGAGTATGAGTGGGAGTCGATGTGCCGGCCCGCGCGTACAGGTACGGCGCACCGCTTGCGGATGTAGTTTCACGAGACTACATTGTCCCTATGAAAGCCGTAGGCGTTCGGGAACTCAAGGCCCGCCTCAGTCGCTACCTGCGCGAGGTGCAGGCGGGTGAGATCATCCTGGTCACCGATCGCGGCCGGGTGGTGGCGGAGTTGCGGGCGCCGGGGCCCGCGGCGCCGGCGGAGTCCGACGCGGACCGGGCCCTACGGCGCTTGGCCGAGACCGGCGAGCTGCGGATTGGGGAGCCGCACGATCCGCAGGCGTACCGGGCATCCCCGGTGCGGGCGCGCGCCGGTACCGCGCGGACGCTGCTCGCCGAGGAACGCGACGAGCGGTGATCGCCTACGCCGAGAGCAGCGCGG
>FXBF010000270.1_pt1 | contig 17216 bp, 14 predicted proteins | sample 5335321 | NCBI WGS metagenome assembly FXBF01 (sample SAMEA103928391, study PRJEB20085) | sediment metagenome | isolation source: sediment
CGCCTCTTCCCAGGTCTGTTTTGACCAGATGTTCCAGGGTCTGATAGCGGGTGACCCCCACACCAGTAGCCCGTCATCGATTGCCCGCTGCTGGAATTCCTGTTGCAATGCGGTTGCGAGGCGGGTGTTGCCGGTGACGACCACTGCGCCCTGCGCCAGTTTTTGGTGCAGGTCGATTCTTTTTATAGTTTCAAGTTTCAAGTTTCAGGTTTCAAGATAAAAGATCAAAAGAATAAAACATTTACCGCGTGGGACACTGAGATACGTAGAGATAAATATTGCTCTTTAGTCCTTTGGCAATTGTGTCTGAAAGCTTAACACTTGAAACTTGACACTTGAAACTTGATACTTACTATTTATGTGCGCCAATAACACGAAAACGGTACAATTCTGTCAGATTTAAATGATCATTTGAATTACCAATCAGAAAGTCGGGAAAAAACACCAACACTGCTATGTTTATTGACGCCAGGGAACTCGATCAGGGACAGCACATCGAAGCCGATATCTGCATTATTGGGGCCGGCGCAGCAGGTATTACCATAGCTCGTGAGTATATCGGCACCTCTACCAAAGTCGCATTACTCGAATCTGGCGGATTTCTTATTGATGAAAAAACCCAGTCGCTGTATGACGGTGATAATATCGGCTTGCCATCCTTCAAATTACGAAAAAATCGCCTTCGTTATTTTGGCGGCACCACCAACCACTGGGTGGGGCATAGCCGACCGCTGGATCCCATCGATTTCGAGAAACGTAGCTGGATAGCCCACAGTGGCTGGCCAATCACTCGTAAAGATCTTGATCCTTTTTATCGCCGGTCCCAGCCGATTATCGGCCTGGGCGCCTACGAATACGATAATCTTGAATTCTGGCAGAGCAAAATTAATCAGCCGGATCTCCCTCTAGATGAAAATCGTCTTATTACTGCCGTTTATAATCAGAGCCCGCCCACACGATTTGGCGTTGAATACCGACAGGAATTGAAAGATGCCAGTAACGTCAATGTCTACCTTTATGCCAATGTTCTGGATATATTAACCAATGAATCAGCCACACAGGTCACAAGTCTGAAAGTCGCCTGCATCGATGGCCCCGAATTTTCGCTAACAGCCAGAACCTTTATACTCGCCACCGGTGGCATGGAAAACGCAAGGCTATTGCTGCTATCAAACAGTGTCGCTAAAAACGGGCTGGGCAATGATAATGACCTCGTCGGTCGTTATTTTATGGACCATTTGTTGTTGCGCCCGGGAGCAGATATCTCTTTTTCTGATCCGCGCCTGAATCTGCATCTGTATGAGGTCGTCCACAAAGTCGCCGGCGGACAGATGTTCGCTATACTTGCCTCGCCTGAAGTCTTACTCAGAAAAGAAAAGCTGAATAATTTCAGGATGCACCTGATCCAGGAAAAGCCAAAAACGGCTGATGCAGATGGACGGATATTTTCACAACTTGATGCGGTACCCGGAGCCGAGGATCACACACTGGATGATCTTCCTGAAAGAAAAACGAATAAAGATTTTGTCTCATTGCATCTGGTACTCGAAGCCACGCCAAACCCTGATTCAAGGATCACACTGTCCAATAAGACTGACCTGTTTGGACAGCGTAAAATCAACGTCAACTGGCAGGTAAGGGATAAAGACCTGAGCAACGCCCATCGTGCTATGGAACTGGCCGCAATAGAATTCGGGCGCATGGGACTCGGTCGTGCCTACGGCGAGATTTTCAAGGACAGTAGTCGCTGGCCGGGCAACATGGAAGCAGGTAAGCATCATAGCGGAACGACGCGAATGGCTGACAGCCCAAAGACTGGTGTAGTGGACAGAAACTGCAAGATCCATAATATCTCTAATTTATATCTTACCGGTTCGTCACTGTTTCCTACCATCGGCTACGCTAACCCGACTCTGACTATTGTTGCGCTGGCATTGCGGCTATCCGACTATTTAAAGGGCCTGCCTGCATGAAACAGAAAAACATGCTAAAAAACCGTAGAGTCTTTCTCAAAACAGGGTTATTCATAACCGGCGCAGCTATCATCGGCACCGGACTAAACTTCATAGTACGACCCGAAACTCAATACATTGCCAGAATATTAACCCATTATCTGGATTATCCTGATCTCGCGATCCAGCTAGGTAAAAGCATTCTTAAGAATGAACCGGCCCTTGCAAAGCTGACGATCGAACAGTTGACTGACCTGGTATTACAGGATGCCGGATTAAAAAAAGAACAGCTTACCTATTATTCATTGCTGACCAACATAGGCAGCTACCGAAAAAGAGTTCATAAAGACTTCGACATAGAGAATATTGTTCATGTCGATGGCTGGGTGATTTCCAGAACAGAGGCCCATTTATGTGTTCTGTTATATTTGTATGATAATGCTTATGGCAGAAATGCCTGAATATCTGTATGAGTGTCGTTGCGAAAGAATTTGATGCATTGGCCTCTGAGTATGAGAGCAATCGTCTGGCACCCTGGTATCAGGCGCATGCCGAGGAAATGCTTCGTTATTGCCTCAATATAGGTGATGGTGACATTCTCGACATTGGCTGCGGGACTGGCCATTTCCTGCGTGAGTATGTTAAAGACAAACCAGCAGTCCGGGCTGTTGGCACAGATTTATCATCATCGATGATTAAAGAAGCCACAGAAAAGTCAGCAAAAGCAGGTCTTGAAAACCTGAAATTCATTCACGCTGACTGGGAAACCATGGGTCTCGATGCCTTCTCGGGTTATAATTTCAGGATAATCTTTTGTGCCAACACCTTTCATTACTTTACTGACCCTGAGGCTGCCAGCAGCAGGCTCTACGAACTACTACAGGAAGGTGGCACACTTTACGTGCTGGAACGCAATAAGGCCAGATCGCTTTTAACCTTTATCTGGGGTTTTCTACACAGCACCCTGATCAAAGACCAGGTGGTATTTTATAACAATGCTGAATTGGTGAATTTCTTCGAGGATGCCGGCTTCAAAGGCGTGAATATTCTCCGATCTATAAAGAAGTATTTCTGGAAAAACAAATTATTTACCAGCATCGTCCTTATTGAAGCTAAAAAGCTGGCGACAAAAGAACGAGCTGAATCAGACAAATTATCGAATCGCACTACAGGAACACAATGATTAACCTCAGTTTACTTGAACAAAGGCAGGCCCGGCCGCTGCCTGATGAATACAAAGACCTTGCGGGTAAAAAATTACTCGTCACCGGCGCAGCGGGCTTCATCGGCGGCGCTCTTTTCAAACGACTGGTCGAATATGATCTGGATGTCGTCGGAACAGTACTCTACGAAAAGGAAGCATCTACCTTGCGTGATGAAGGCTTTAAAGTGGAAGTGCTCGACCTTGCCAGTGATCAGCCCTGGGATGATCTACTGCAGGGAGTCAATATAGTTTTCAATATCGCTGCCCTGTTCCAGGAGGTTGAAAACAGTGAGGCGATGTATCACAGGGTCAATGTTGACGGCACACTGAAACTGATCAAAACAGCAGAAAAGGCCGGTGTTGAGCGTTTTGTTCATTGCAGCACTGTCGGTGTTCATGGTCATGTGAAAGAAATTCCCTGCACTGAAAGAACCCCTTTCAATCCCATGGATGAATACCATCGAACTAAACTGGAAGGTGAACTGGCTGTACTGGACTATGCACGAACACTTGGCGATAACGGTATGATTGTTACCGTCAATCGGCCTGCCATGGTCTATGGCCCTGGCGATACACGCATGATGAAGATTTTCAAGGCCATAGATTCAGGGAAATTTATGATGATTGGTTCGGGTGAGGTGTTTGCCCATCTGGGATATATTGATGATCAGGTTGACTCTCTAATTCTTAATGCCGTCCGTCCTCGTGACATGGTACATCTGGAAGCATTTAACATAGCATCAAGCAAACCCATTACGCTAAATGAACTTTCTCGATTTATTGCAGATGCGGCCGGGGTAGATTTGTCAAAAGTTAAAATCCCGGTTGCCCCGGTCTGGTTCGCCGGTCTGGTCTGTGAAATCATCTGCCGCCCATTTGGTATCAAACCACCAATCTTTCGTCGCCGTGTTGGCTTTTTTACACACAATCGTGCCTTCGATATCAGCAAGGCCAATAATTTGCTGAACTACCACCCGAAGGTCAATGACCAGGATGGTATCAAAACCACATTAGACTGGTACAAAGAAAAAGGACTCATCTAGTATGTGCGGTATTGCCGGCATTATGGGTTCTAATCGAGCCAATGCCATCGAAAAGATGACAGATATCATGATCCACCGCGGGCCGGATGATTCCGGTTATTATCATGATAATGAAATATCGCTGGGACAGCGCCGACTCTCCATCATCGATCTGCACTCCGGCAGACAGCCGATTGCAAATGAAGACAATACATTACAACTGGTATGTAACGGTGAGATCTACAATAGTCCGGAGCTGAGAAAGTCTCTAATCACTAAAGGTCACCAGTTTAAAACAGCAACTGATGTTGAGGTTATCCTGCATCTGTATGAAGAATATGGTGATAACTGCGTAACGCAGCTGCGCGGCATGTTTGCATTTGCCATCTGGGATGCGCCTAAACGGCGGCTGTTAATGGCGCGTGACCACCTGGGCCAGAAACCCCTGTTCTTCTGTCAACAAAACGGTGGATTTGCTTTCGCTTCCGAAGCCAAAAGCATACTGGCTTCGGATATCATCAAAGCAGAAATAGATCTAGAAGGCCTCTGGCATTATTTGTCATTGCGCTTCATGCCTGATGATCACTCCATGTTCAAGGCCGTGCAAAAACTTCCGGCCGCGCATTACCTGGTCTATGAAAACAATCAGATTGCCATCAATCGCTACTGGGATGTGGATTTCAAAAACAAACTTCATGCCAGTGAGACCGAACTTACCGATCAGCTTGATGAGCTATTGCTGGAAACGGTTAAAGGCCATCTACTCAGTGATGTACGGGTCGGTGCATTCTTAAGTGGAGGCATCGACTCCGGAACCGTCGCTTCGATGATGGCCATGCTGGGTGAAAAAAACCTGCCACATTTCTCTATCGGTACTAAGGAAAAGGAATTTGATGAACTGCCTTTTGCCCGTCTAGTGTCAAAAAAATACAGCATGGAAGCACATGAAAAAGTCATAGAGCCAGATCTCATTCATACCATCCCGTCGATGATTTATCATATGGATGAACCGGCCGACCCGTTTGGCTTCGGGGTCTATCTGGTCTCTGAGATGGCGGCCAAACATGTGAAAGTCGTGCTTGGCGGCGATGGCGGTGATGAAAACTTTGCCGGCTATGACCGCTACGCCGGTCAACGGCTGGTGGACTACTACTGTCTGTTGCCACAATGGTTTCGTCAGAACATAGTGATGAAGGTCACAGATCGCATACCTGAATCTTTCGGTTATAAAAGCATGGCACAGAAAGCCGCCTGGGTGAACGAGATGTCTCTGTTTTCTGGTGGCGAACGGTATGCACAAAGTCTGGGTGTTCTACGTTTTACACACGAATCAAAACATATGTTGTTTACTGAATCAGCCATTAATGAACTGGGTGACCCCTCCTCTTCTGAAAAAATCCTTAAGTACTTCAATGCTGAGAATGCCGATCATGTCATTGATAAAATGCTTTATACGGACCTGATGACTCGCATCCCCGACCATTTACTAACTATAGGTGATCGCATGACTATGGCTCATTCACTGGAAAGCCGCGCACCGCTCATTGATTATAAAGTGGTTGAGTTTGCAGCATCGCTGCCAGTCAGTATGAAGTTAAATGGCAACAACCTGAAATACATCCTGCGGCAGGTTGCCTCACGCTATCTGCCACATGAAGTAACCCGTCTAAAAAAACAGGGTTTCCGCTTCCCTCTGGGCATCTGGTTTCGTACCGATCTTAAAGATTTTTTATTAAAACTGTTCGAGCAATCACGCTTTGTTGAACTGGGGATATTTGAAAAAAACTACATCGATAATTTGCTCGCGGAGCATATATCAGGCAAGGTAGATCACAATTACCGAATCTGGGTACTGCTAAATCTTGAGTACTGGTATCGCATGTATTTTGAAGGTGAGACAGTAGAATCCATGAAAGCTTTTTCTGACCAGTTAACCTGATCTATTTTCTTTAAGCCATGTCTACACGGATAAACAAGACACATAAAGTTCTTTCCGAAAAAGGTTCTGCCCTGTCGAAATATCAACATATTATTGTTGGTGATGAGTCTTATCTATTTCTAATATATTTCGAACTCTGTGCCCTGCTTGGTAAATTTCCCGGTGCACTCGGAATACTGATGCGGAAACTTTTCTGGCCACGCCTGTTTGGTTCCTGCGGCGATGGTGTCATGTTTGCAGACAACATCGTTTTGCGCCAGCCTAAGAGAATTCATCTGGGCAATAATGTCATTATCAGTGAGTTCTGCGTACTAGATGCCAGACATGATGATGAAGATGAGGTCATCACACTTGATGACGATGTCATGCTTTCCACCAATGTAATGATTTCATGCAAAAACGGTTGCATCAAGATTGGTAAAAGGACAGGACTAAGCGCACAAACGATTATTCACGCCACTAACGACTGTCCCGTCAATATTGGTGATGATGTCATCATCGGCCCGCAAAGCTATATCTCAGCCGGCGGCAATTATCATTTTGATCAGCTGGATATCCCGATACGTGAACAGGGAATTAATCCTGATGGCGGCATTACACTCAAAGACAATATCTGGCTAGGTGCCAAAGTCACTGTTCTCGGCGGCGTAACCATGGAGAGTGGCAGCATTGCCGGGGCAGGTGCAGTAGTCAATAAATCTATTGCAGCCAATGTCATTTGTGGCGGGGTACCGGCGAAGCTTATCAAGACCAGGGGTTAATTAAGATTCGCCGCGAGGGCGCGCCTCCCACAATAAAGCCAATACATTCATTCTTTCAGAACAGATTGAATAGCCTCAAACCACTTACCCGCCATTTTCTCTTCACCACTGGCGTTTGGATGAACCTTGTCATATAAGTTAGCATCACCATCAAAACCTTCAAATTGATCTACCAGTACTACCGGCGAATCGATTGTCCCGGCAGTTTTCGATAAACGAACGATAGTTTCATTTAACGACTCTACTGCTGCGGCATCACCGGCTGACCGCGTTGTAGGAATCAGTCTGGCTAAAAGAATGATGACCTTGCTATTGTCCGCCCTTAATAGAGAAATAATTTTTCTTAATTCTTCAACGGTTGACTGATTGCTCTGTCTCATAAAGGCATCATTCGTGCCCAGATGAATTAAGGCAATGTCTACATTGTATTTAGTTAACCAGTCCTGCAGTTTTCCAGCACCCGAACCATTGTCAAAACCACGGCCCCGCAGAAACTCTTCGGCTGCCCAGGCAAAATGCCCTTCATGATCCGTATCAAATTTTCGACCTTTATAATCGGCATGCGGTGGTATGCCTGGGCCGAACTGCTTGTTCATCGATCCGACAAAATCAAAATTCAGACCCGCATCAACCAGTTTTTTCCACAGCGGATAGCGATAACTCGCTCGGTTACTTTCGGCCTGGGTAATAGAATCACCGAGTGCAAGAATTTTTATCGTGCCCGTGCTATCAGTCGGTGCTGCAGACGCGACGCTTGAAAACAGAAAGAAAAAAAACAGGAGTCTGAAAACAGATATCCTGGTCATGGTATAGCGGGTATTCATTGTAAAGTTTCCTATTAAAACCTTCGGCCAACAGTGGTAAACACGGACAGACCATCGCCGTAGTTACTGGTGCTCGCTCCAGTATTTCGATACGTCACAGAGGTACCTAATTGAGTGTTATGACTCAGATTCATTCGGTAGAAGGCTTCAACATCAATTTCATTGCCTTCCGGTGATAATGAGACACGCGTCTTATCAGTAACGACATTGCGAAAACTATCCAGCGACTGTGGCACAATAAGATCTGCCTCGCCATTACTCACACGGAGTGGGCTGGAAACCGCAAAACCAGCACGGTCATTGTAGCGAAACAGATCACTGCCGATAACTCCAGCGCCCCAGGACTGACTTCTCACCCCGGTAAAATCCTGGAGAAATGAACCTTTCTGCTCATCAACATTGGTGAAACCCTCGGTAAAACTCGCAAACAGTGAGAATTTTTCAAACACCTTGTATTTGCCAGTAAGACCAACCGCAGTAGTCGTCGCCTGTGAAACACTAAAAACACCACCAGCTGAACCACCCAGCAGGTTACCATTTTCATTCAGATTACTTACACGCAGCGAAACAGAGGATTTCTCTGTCGGAAAGTAGGTGCCTTCCAGCATCATCGCTTCACTGCTTAAGCCATTCTCCAGGCCATCATCAAGACGATTTGCGCCAAACTGAAATGAAAATTTCTGAGCTGGCTGATAACCGACACTCATACTGTCTGCAATGCGACCAAAGCCCATATAAGAGGCACCATAAGAATTTGACCAGATAAAGTTATCACTCAATGACAGGCCAGCGGCATTATCAAAGCCACTGGATGGGGCATAATTATGCTGTATATTGAACGACAGACCATTATTAAACTTGCCAGCCATCTTCAGAGAAAAATCACGGTCTTTCAGGACATCATAGTCTTCAAGGAAGGGATCTGAATCTTTCAGAAAAATATAATCGGAAGGATTACTTGTTCGTGCGTGAACAGCCAGAGAGAGATTGTCAGACATCGCCACGTCTACCGACCTGGTCTGACGATCAAACATATTCATTACATTAAATAATGTCGCTGTGTCATTCCGGGTATTCAGTGCTTTATCCAGGTTCATTATGTACGGGCGGTCGTATTTATCGAAAACCAGTGTCTTCTCCAGATTTTTTTTTGCTTTCTTGTTCTCACTCCAGAAATAAGCCAGGCCACCACCAACAGCAATAGCAACTAGCCCTACACCCAGCCCCCCACCAGAGCCGCTTGAGGAAGACCCAACACCACCCTGTGCTGAGAGCGCATTTCCCACATTCAGCAAACCACGACCATATACAGCGTCGACCCCGGGAGCGCCTAAATCTGATGCACTGTCTACCAGAATTTGAATGACCTGCTGGTTGGATAAACCTGGATTCTGCGACAAAATGAGGGCAGCTGCACCGGCAACATGGGCCGCTGCAACCGATGTCCCTGTCCAGGTAACAAAGCCGTCGTTACTTGTATTCCCTGGGCCACGAATAGAGACGCCCGGCGCAACAATATAAACATTTGCTGCTGCACCGGCCTTATTTGAAATTTGCGCAATCTGACCACTTGCATTAATGGCACCAACGATAAGTCCGCCCCCATTGAAATTATTATAGACAGAAGGAGGAACATCCGGGTTTGCCTGAAAATTATTGCCCGCCCGGATGAATACGGACTTACCGGCATTTATAGTATTAAGAATGGAGCCATTCAAAGGTTCAGCGAAGATAGTGCCGACAGTAAATGAGACCACGCGTACATCCCCGCGTGAGGCAGCCAGATTAAACCCTGCAGCAGCACTTCCTGTACCCGCAATACGATTAGAATCTGCGACCCCTATTGGCAGCACTGTAGCGTTGTAGGCAATACCGACCATGCCTGCATTATTAAAATTTGCAGCTATTATCCCTGCCACGGCACTGCCATGGCCACCACCGCTATCAACATCGCCGGTACTCCCTCCAGCAGCAATCCGTCCCTGTAATTCAAAATGACTGGCGTTTGCCCCTGTGTCCAGGCTTGCCACTACTATTCCACTGCCAGTGCCTGCTCCCCAGGCTGGAAAGGTGTTTACAGCCCCAACGCCCCATTGAAAAAGATATTCCGAAGAGGAAGGATCTGGCTGAGCGAGTGTTTTCCCCGACACAGCGAGAAAAATACTGAAGAAAACTGCTTTACAGAGAGTAGATCTAAGCTTCATAACACATCCCTTGTTGATTAGTTTTTTTATGTCACCAGAAAAAATAGAGAACGATTATAGTCAAGTTACCCTAAAAAAACCATAACTTAGCCACTTGTCCTTGCCGTATGCAACGCCTTTAAACCGGTAAACCCCGGCAAATTGAACTTTCACAGCCTGCGGACTCTCTCATAGTTCAGATGTTCCACTTTTGCACTTAAACTGAAATAACAATCAAACATGCCACTTTATATTTCTAATTTAAATCCACGAACACTCTCCATCGTGATACTGCTTTCAATTCTCATCATTCCATCTTCCAGCAGTCTCGCCTTAGATCGGTACTATTCAAGTGGTAGTTCTAAAGTTTCATTGGTGGAACTCTACACTTCTGAAGGCTGCAGCAGTTGCCCGCCAGCAGAAAAATGGATGACGGCACTTGCCGATGACCCCGACCTCTGGAATCATTTTGTACCTGTCGCCTTTCATGTTGACTACTGGGATTACATTGGATGGAAGGACCCCTATGCAACACCTGAATACGGACTAAGACAAAGACTCTACAGACAATTAGGTAATATTCGAACAGTCTATACCCCTGGGATGATGCTCGATGGCAAGGAATGGCGTAAATGGTATTACAAACACCGTACACCTCGCACAGACAAAATCGTGGGCACCCTTGATGTGGTATTAACGGGGGGTACTCTTAGCGCGACGTTCAAACCAGCAAGCGTAGAACCGAATGGTGAGATAGACTCGACAGACTGGGTGATCAATGTTGCGGTCCTGGGCTTTGACCTCTCTTCCTATGTAAAAGCTGGCGAAAATGCGGGCCGCAGGCTAAAACAGGACTTCGTTGTATTGAAACACGAACAAAAACACTCCAGCGATGGTCACTGGACGATGAGGCTGCCTGAGATCAAACAGAAGATAGCCGAACGCACCGGGCTGGCCATCTGGGTCAACCGAAAAGGCGAACTGACTCCGGTTCAGGCAACCGGCGGCTGGTTATAGGGTGTAGGAGTGTCGCTCGGCGCGATTGTTCAGGTGCTGAGGTATTTATTGAGTCAATCGCGCCGAGTGACGCTCCTGCATGATATAATCATCTGTTTCGCTGGCAATTATCCGGCAACAGATCATTGAAACGAAGCTCATATGGAAAACAACAAGCCACAACATAAACCCCGCCCGCTGATCGACCTTATTATTAGCATCGTCATCCCTTCGGTTATTCTGATGAAGTTCAGTGGCGACCAGGACCTTGGTGCCGCAGGCGGCCTCATAGTCGCACTCGCATTCCCCATTGGCTGGGGTCTTTTTGAGCTAATCAAATATCGGAAATTCAACTTCATTGCCCTGCTGGGTATGATAAGTGTGTTACTCACAGGTGGCATTGGACTGCTGGAGCTCGACCTGAAATGGCTTGCCATCAAGGAAGCCGCCGTCCCCGGCGTACTCGGTATTGCCGTGCTAATCTCCACCCGCACAAAATACCCGCTTATCCGCACGCTACTGTATAACCCGAAGATCATGCAGGTGGACAGAATCCATACAGCACTGGAGAAAAGGGGCCATGTAAAGACCTTTGACAAAAGACTGCTTAATGCGACTTACCTGCTGGCCGGCACTTTCTTCTTCTCCTCCGTGATGAACTACATCCTGGCTAAATGGATAGTCACCAGTCCGACCGGTAGCACTGCCTTTAATGAAGAACTAGGAAGACTTACCCTGGTCAGTTACCCGATGATCGCTATTCCCTCCATGATCCTGATGTTCGGCGTACTTTATTATTTATGGAAAACCATTCACGGGCTGACCGGCCTGAAACTTGAAGAATTAATGGTAATACCAGACGGCAAAAAACAGGACGAAACAGAAAAAAAAACTGAAGACAATGCTGTTTCCTGATCTCTAAACCACCCAGGGATCCACTGATTAATCTTTACAAAATATTTCCCTTCCTGTTGTGGATAAAAACCTGCGGCAGAGAATCGTTAAAAGCAGACATGATTGCCGGTTTTACCGGTGCCATCATCGTCCTGCCTCAGGGTGTGGCCTTTGCCGCCATTGCCGGCCTGCCGCTGGAGTATGGGCTGTACACCGCCATGGTCACACCGATCATTGCAGCACTTTTCGGTTCATCGCGTCACCTCATTTCAGGCCCGACTACGGCAATTTCTATTGTCATATTCTCGACTATCAGCCACCACGCTGAACCGGGTTCGGCGGAGTTCATTTCACTGGCGCTGACCCTCACCCTGCTGGCCGGCATCTATCAGTTTGCCTTTGGTCTGGCCCGCCTGGGATTGTTGGTAAATTTTGTCTCACATACCGTCATTATCGGTTTTACAGCGGGCGCCTCTATACTCATTGCCACATCACAGATGAAACATATCCTCGGCCTGCAGATTCCCAGAGGTGAGTCGTTTCTGCATACCTGGGTAGATATCTGGAACATGACCGGCGATATCAATCTTTATGTGCTGGGTGTCGCAGCAGCCACGCTGGCCGCCGCCCTGTTAACCAAACGCTTTCTACCCATGATTCCAAATCTTCTCCTTGGACTTATTGTTGGTGGGATTGTGGCGTATTTCATGAATGGCGAAGCTAATGGCATCCAGCTGGTTGGCGAAATACCAGGACATCTACCACCCTTCTCGATGCCTGATTTTTCATTTGGCACCATCAAATTGCTAGGGTCTGAGGCCTTTGCCGTGGCCTTGCTTGGCCTGATTGAAGCCCTTTCGATCAGCCGATCTATTGCAACTAAATCGAACCAGAAAATTGATCCCAATCAGGAGTTTATCGGCCAGGGACTGTCCAATATCGTCGGCAGTTTCTTCTCCAGTTATGCCGGATCAGGATCATTCACCCGTTCCGGCATAAACTACGAGGCCGGCGCAAAGACACCGATGTCAGCAATATTTGCAGCCATTTTTCTGATGCTGATTGTCCTGCTGATCGCACCAATTACCTCCTATTTGCCTGTCGCCGCTATGGGCGGGGTAATCCTGATCGTCGCCTATAACCTGCTTGATTTACACCACATTAGAAATGTTCTGCGTTACAGTAAATCTGAAACGGCGATTCTACTGGCAACCTTCTTTTCCACCCTGATATTCGAACTGGAATTTGCCATCTATTTCGGCGTAATTCTGTCACTAATTATCTTTCTCGCCCGCACATCAACACCCTACATCCCCACCATGGCTATCGATGTATCTGATGACAAGCGACGCTTTATCAACATACAGAAAAAACCGGTAAAACAATGCCCTCAGCTAAAAATCATTCGTATCGATATGTCGGTCTATTTCGGCTCACAGAACTACATACAGAATCGTATTCAGCAGATAGTTGAAAATGAGCGTATATTTCATATTCTTATTGTTAGCAGCGGCATCAATTTCATCGATCTGAGTGGTGCAGAAATGTTCGTCAATGAGAACCGACGCCTGCAGAGTCTTGGCGGCGGCCTATATTTCGTTGGACTGAAAGCAAGAGTCTATGAATTTATTGCCAGAACCTGTTTTGTCAGAGCGATTGGCAATGACCATTTTTTTGATAACAAGACCTATGCCATCAGATCAATCTATAAACGGCTGGACAGAGATATCTGTGCGACCTGTAACGCACAGGTCTTCAATGAATGTCAGTGATGAATCAGAATAGCCTGTTTGCCTAAAGCCATACTGGTGCCTCATTGCATTGTAGGAGCGTCGCTCGGCGCGATGTTTTTAGACTAAGGATTCGGGACTAAGGACGAAAGAAAGAGAAGTTGATGTTTTCTTTATCTTGTATCCTTAGTCCCGTGTCTTTCATCTTTTTTTGAAGAAAACATCGCGCCGAGCGACGCTCCTACAGGTTATTAAGTAACCGCATGATTCTTGCCTTGACCTGACAACTTTTTGAGTCAGAATCTGACATATCCAGAATAAATAGAGGTATTCAAATATCAAACATCTGCTCCTTATCCTGCTTTTTTTCGGTTATCTGCCCGCCGCAAGTACTGATTCAGGCAACACCACTTCCAGTACCCGTTTCAGCGCTACGATCATAACAGACGGACTGGAACACCCCTGGAGCATGGCATTCTTGCCGAATGGCAATATACTGGTCACCGAGCGACCGGGTCGCCTCAGAATCATTGTAAATGGCTCGCTACAGCCCAAAGCGATAGAAGGACTTCCTGCGATTGTTGCAAAGGGCCAGGGCGGCCTGCTTGATGTCGTCCTGCACCCTGACTACGCAAAGAATGGCTGGATCTATCTCTCCTATGCAGCGGGATCAGGGAATAAAACTGGAACAGAAGTTGGCCGAGGACGTCTGGTGGGCAACCGCATAACTGACTGGCAAACTCTGTTCCGTTTAGCGCCCAAAAGCTCAACGAGTAGACATTTCGGCTCCCGTCTGGTCTTTGATCGCGAAAATTTTCTCTACATCACCCTCGGTGACCGTGGTGAACGTTTTCGTGCACAGGACCTGAATGACCATGCAGGCTCTGTTATTCGTCTACGTGATGACGGTACCATTCCCAGTGATAACCCTTTCGTCAATCAGGCGGGCATACAGCCACAGATCTATAGCTATGGGCACCGCAATATACAGGGAGCTGTACTTCATCCAGAGACTGGAAAAGTATGGATTCATGAACACGGGCCACAGGGCGGCGATGAACTGAATATCATCGAAGCAGGTCAAAACTACGGTTGGCCGATCATCACTTATGGCAAGGAATACGGCAGCGGTGATGATATCGGCGAAGGAACACACAAAGAAGGCATGCTTCAACCTGTCTACTACTGGACACCCTCTATCGCACCTTCCGGTATGGCCTTCTACAACGGTGATAAATTTCCAGACTGGCAGGGAAATCTGTTTATAGGCTCGTTAAAATTTCAGCTACTGGTGAGACTGGAACTAAACGGGGACAAAATATTGCATGAAGAACGCCTGCTGGAAAAAGAACTTGGCCGAATACGGGATGTGCGTAACGGCCCTGACGGCTACCTTTATCTGCTTACCGATGCAAAAAATGGAAAGCTCGTTCGTCTGCAGCCTTAAGGGTATCGGAAGAAATTCTGGACATGCTATATTGGGGTAAGAAAAGCATCAATAATACTGGGGAGAAAGAAATGATTAAAACAATCTTGGTCACCGTACTCATTATTTTTTCACAACAGGCCATTGCCTTTCATGAGCCATGGGTAAAAACCGAATACCCTCAGGACAAGGAAAAACTGTGGTGGGATGACGCATGGTGGGATGAGGGAAAATTAGACAGCCCGAAGACATATAAAGTAAAGATGGAAACTATCGCCTATATGAACGGTGATACAGAAGTCCCTGCCTATGTTTTCCGCCCTGAAAAGCCGGGAAAATATCTTCCAGTCCTGTTTCAACATGGTCGCCGCGGGCTGGATGATTTAACCTTATTACTCCCCAGACGACTTGCCGCAAGGGGTTTTGTTGTACTGGCGCCGGATGTCTGGAGCGCCCGTTTTATTGAGCCTTACCCAATGGGACATGACTATGCATCTGACTCAGATGTTGCGAAAGGCATCGATACCTTACTGAAATTACCCGGCATCATTGGCAATAAGGCATGTACCGTCTCACACACTCGTGGTGGCTATATGACCTTAAAAGCCCTGGTTACATATAAAAAACAGGAAAAAATCTCATGTTATGTTTCCTACTATCCACACTGGCAGGATCCGAATAAGCCCGAGCCTATGCAGGTATACCAGTATGCGCCTGAACTAGGGGATCTGAAAGTACCCGTACTGGTATTTCTGGGGGAACATGACCAATATCAGAGAATGCGCCCTATCCTGGCTGGCATCAAAACTCTTGAGGAAAATGGACAGAAACCACAGCTAATTATCTACCCGGGGGTGGGGCGTGGCTTTGATTTTCGTCCACAGCGTGTACGCACCTTCGCGGATGATTTAGCGGCAAAAGATGCCATGAGAAGGACAGAACTCTTTATTCGGACATATTTAAAACAATAGCTGATTATAGAGTTCCGGATGCCTGCCGTGTTGCAATAATTGAGAGAGTATTTACTGTTAGATGTTTTGTTTATTTTAATTTTTCAGTACATGAATTTTTCGCCGCGGGGGCGCGCCTCCCACAGCTATCTGTATAGTGTGTTCAAATCATTTTGTGGGAGGCGCGCCCTCGCGGCGAAGAAATTAAATCAGCCCCATTCAAGACAGCAAAGCAACACTCTTTGCCTGCGCATAGATTGACTTGCCCGGTTGTAAATCAAGCAAAGCGGCTGATTTACGCGTAATGCGGGATAGCAGCGGTACACCTCCGGCCAGCAACCGGACGGTTAGCTGAGTATTTCCCAGCGGCGTGATTTCATCAATAACTGCTGGGAAAATATTCAGGATGCTGGTATCGGACTGGTGCTCCAGAGTAAGGCTAACATCGCGCGCAACAATCCGTAATCTAACAGAACGACCGACAGCTAATGCTTTGCGCGCGACTGTAAAACGGCCGCCGGCAAAATCCAGGTAGGTCAATTCATAGTCGTCATCGTGGGCCGCCACAACCGCTTCAATGAGTGCTTCAGCATCATCCCGATGGGCAAGCGGAAGATCAAACCGGGTCAACAATTCTGCTATAGCCCCTGTCGCTTTCACCCTGCCCGCTTCAAGCAATACCAGATGATCAGCCAGTCGTGCAACTTCATCCGGTGAATGACTGACATAAATCACTGGGATGTCCAGTTCATCATGCAATGCTTCGAGGCAGGGCAGAATTTCCTGCCTGCCGGCAGGATCCAGTGCTGTCAGCGGTTCATCCATTAAGAGAATACCCGGACTCACAGCCAGCGCCCTGGCAATGGCTACTCGCTGTCGTTCACCACCCGATAAAGTCGTTGCCCTGCGCTCCAGCAAATGCCCTATGCCTGTCAATTCGATGGCCTTATCCAGTGAAAATTTTCGCTCTTTTCCGGGCACTCGTTTTTCACCATATGCGACGTTATCACGCACATTCAGGTGTTCGAACAAACTGGATTCCTGGAATACATAGCCCAGTGGACGCTGGTGTGCAGGCACAAACTGATCCCTGTCCTGCCAGACATCATCGCCTACCTTAAGGAAACCATTGTGACACTTTTCCAGACCGGCAATCACGCGCAACAATGTAGTCTTGCCGCAGCCCGATGGACCCAGCAATGAAGTCACTCCTTCAGCTGGGATACTCAAATCAACATCCAGTGAAAATGTCCCTTTTTGCAGCTGGAATCTGGCCTCTATCGTCATGTCTGGAGAAAACTCACGTTAGCACCAGCCTGAATCGACGGTTAATTC
>FXBF010000271.1_pt1 | contig 17177 bp, 18 predicted proteins | sample 5335321 | NCBI WGS metagenome assembly FXBF01 (sample SAMEA103928391, study PRJEB20085) | sediment metagenome | isolation source: sediment
TGCAAGATGCCGTTGTCGGTCCACTGGGGGGCGAAATAATCAGCGCTCGTCGTTCCCGCGGTCGAGCGATCCCCGTCGGTCGTGATCGTCTCGAATCGGTCGGCGCCGACGTGGGTCACCATGCGGTCTCCGCTCGGATTCCATGAGAAGTAGAAGGGAGCACCGCTGTCCAGGATGGACGAGGTGCCGCTTGCGACATCGACCAACTCGAGATCCAGGCCTGCGGCGCCGCTGTGCAGCGCCCCAATGCTCTCTCCGTCGGAAGCCCAATACAGGTAGAAGGGGCGGTTGACCATCGGGACGACCGTGGGCTCATCCTCATCCACACCCTGGTAACCGACAGCAAAGCGGCCAGCCTCGGTCTGACCCCATGCAATGTATGTTGAGTCCGGCGACCAGACCGGCTGAAAGTACGACGCGTTATCTCCAGCATTAGCTGTGATCGTCCGCCGATCGGTTCCATTGGGATTGGTGATCACGATGTCGCCCTTCCCATCGAGGATCACCAGTTCGCCCGACGCGACTGTGGGCTTTTCAGGCTTTTCAGGCTCCTCATTGCCCGCGGTAGTGAGAGGACCTTCTGTGGTTGTGACAGCACTCGGCCCGGTGCATGCAGCGACAACCAGGGCAAGAGCAAACAACAGTGCGACACGAAAAGACATCGCTGCTGATCGTATTGACCGCGGCGTCTTATTCCGGAGTGTCCTCAAAGAATCAAGTTGGGCAAGCGCTGAAAGACCTGGGATCGGGGCAGGGCCTCCCTACACCCTGCCGCCACTGCCGCGTCGAGTCCAGCCACGTCGACATGGGGGCCATAGGCGACCACCGGCGGACCGATGGCGACGACGTCGGCCGGAGCTATCCCGCTGCTCAGGTCGAGGAGGATCAAATCGGCGGTAGGGAGGGCAACGTCAGTGAGCGAACGAGCGACAGATGCGCCGGGCACCGCCAACTCGACTCGACTGCCGTCCATCAGGTTCTTGGTGAGCACGACGAGACCGCTCATCGCTCAACCCGAGCAACGGCATTGGCGACCGAGGTTGACGGCGTCGTCATCCCGACGTTGCCAGGTAGCTGTTCACAATCACTTCGCCATGAAGTGTCTTGTGGACAGGACATCGGTCGGCGATCTCAGCGAGTCTCTGTTCTTGCTCAGAGCTGAGTGGCCCCCCCAACTCGATTTCACGATCGACGTGGTCAACGTATCCGGTGTCGGATTCACTCTCAGCGGAGTCTCTTGCGTGCACCTTGGTATGGCTGAGCCGGACGGTGACCGTTTCCAACGGCCACTCCTTTCTGTCCGCATACATGCGCAGCGTCATGGCGGTGCACGCTCCGAGTGAAGTCAGCAGGTAGTCATAGGGAGTGGGCCCGGTGTTGGTGCCACCAACGCTTTCTGGCTCGTCGGCGACCAGAGGAAAGCCGTTGGAGATGATGTCGGTCCGAAAACCATCCTCGATCCTCGCCACGGTCACGCTCTCCGGGGCCTCACTGACGAAGTCGGGTTGGGAATGCGCCGCCAAGTCACCACTGGTGTAGCGATTCGCCCACGATGCGATGACCTCGGCCACATAACGGGCGTCGTCGTCGACGGTGATCAGATGATCGGCGCCGTCGAGGGAGATGAAGCTCTTCGGATGACGCGCGAGATCGAGGATCTCCGCTGCGTTCTCAATGCCAACGACGTTGTCCGTCGGCGAGTGGATGACCAGGAGCGGTCGCCCAAGCTTGGCGATGGCCTCGTCGACCCGGGCGTTCTCGATGTCGTCGATCAATTGCTGACGGATCGTGAAGGGACGACCCGCCAGTGCAACCTCCGCTTCTCCGTCTGCTTCGATGGTGGCCAGGTCGGCAGCAATGTGACGCTCTATGTGCTTCGGAGTCACCGGTGCCGCCAATGTCACCACGGCCCGGACCGATTCGATTGCCGAGGCGGCCGCCAGGGATATGACGCCTCCTAGTGAATGACCGATCAGAAGTTCAGGAGCCCCGTAGTCGGCCTTCAGGAACTCGGCGGCATGGAGAAAATCCTCGACGCTCGTGGAGAAGTTGGTCTCCGAGAAATCGCCTTCGCTATCCCCCAGACCCGTGAAGTCGAACCGCAGCATGGCAATCCCGTGATGGGCAAGTGTCCCTGCAATGCGGCCCACTGCGCGCAGGTCCTTGTGGCAGGTGAAACAGTTGGCGTAGAGGGCGTAGGCCAACGGCTCACCCGAAAGGGGAAGGTCGATTCGTCCAGCCAGCAACTGGCCATCTGAGTTGGCGAATTTGACTCTTTCGAAATGCATGGGTCAGAGCCTCGCAGATATCCTCGGGAAGTTGACCCTCAGTCCCTGACGTATCTAAGAAACAGAGACCGATCGCCGGAAGCGATTCGATCCAATCTCATGTCGATAGGTGGTTGGAGCGGCTCGCCATGAGCGATTCGTTTCGACTCCCCCAGGGCCAGCATCGGCGACATAGTGATGTTGATCTCGTCAACCATGCCGGCGGCCATCAGGACGCTGTTGACGGTGGGGCCGCCTTCGCAGAGGATCACTTTCGCTGCACTGAGATGATTGACGATTCCGTTGCCATCGAGGTTGTCGATCTGGACGACATCGGCCACCTTGGAGATCGCATCCACCCGAACCTGGTCGACCCCGTGTCCGGTCAGGATCGTGGGGCGTCTATCGGGGTCGGAAAAGACCCGGGCCTCGTGGTCCAGGCTGAGACTGCGGGTGAGGATCACCATCTGCGGCACGCCTTCCAATCCGGCGTTGGCCCGGTGGCGACTCATCTCCTCGCTCATCCGCACCGGTCCGACGCTCTCAGAACGGATCGTCTCAGCACCCATGAGGACGACGTCGGCCACCGCCCTCATCGCCAGGAAGAGAGCGCGATCGTCTGCATCGTTCAGAGCACTCGCTCCGCCATCCACGGCGGTAGCCCCGTCGACCGACTCCACCATGTTGAACATCACCCACGGTCTGCCCTCTCGCTCTCTCTTCTCAGAGAAGAGCATGTCGAGGATGTCGATCGGTTCGCCCGACGACTCGAGACTGCGAAACATGAGATGAAACTAACCGTGTGCACAAGGTGGTGGTGGGGACCAACCTCTGCACACGGTGGTGTGATGCGTCGATCTGGTGTCCTCTGGGCGTATCGTCTTGTGTCGATCAGCTATCAAGTACGCCCAGTAAAGGTCTCAGCTCACATCCCGGCGCCACCCGAGGAACTGCTCCGCTTCGTTGCCGACACCAGGAACGACCACTTGTGGTGTCCCAATGTGGAGACGGCGGACCTGGTGGAAGGAGACTCTGTCGATGTGGGATCCCGTTTCCGGTTTCATCAACATCTGGATCGCCCAGGTGGAAAGCGCATCGAGTTCGATGTCGACGTTGAGATCGTCGAACTCGACGATCGTTCGGTGAAGTGGCATGTGACCGACCGGTTCCAGGATCGGGAGATCGAAATCAGCGTGGAACCACAAGGGGAAGGAAGCCGGATAACGCAGGTGACACAAGCCTCGTTTCACAAGTCTCCGGGCCTGGCCAAGTGGCTCTACCCGTTGTTGGCTCGCCGAACCCTCAAGGACCAGTTCCGCCATCTCGCGTCGCACTTCGAGTAAGGCCTGCGGCGTCGCCCTCTGAGCGCCGAGTACATTCAAGACACGACCGAGAGGACAAATGACCGCCCCCACCGATACTCGCATCGAATACCGAACTTGCCCGCTGTGTGAGGCCACCTGCGGTTTGGAGATCACGATCAAGAATGGCGCCGCGCAGCGTATCCGCGGTGATCGTGACGATGTCTTCTCCCATGGGTTCATCTGCCCCAAGGGCTCCACTCTCAAACAACTCGAAGCGGATCCTGATCGATTGAGGACGCCACAGATCCGCAGCGACGACGGCTGGTCTGATGCCACGTGGGAGGAGGCGTTCTCCCTCATCGGCGAACGTCTGGCATCGATCATCTCAGAGCACGGAAACAACGCCGTCGGCGTCTACCTGGGCAACCCCAACGTCCACAACCTCTCCGGGATCCTCTACAACCAGGTCTTTCTCCGGGCCCTGCGGACCAAGAACATCTTCTCGGCGGCGACGGTCGACCAGATGCCCAAACACGTTTCCAGCGGCCTCATGTTCGGTCATCCAGACCTCATCCCGGTGCCGGACATCGACCGCACCGACTATCTGCTCATGCTCGGCGCCGACCCATATGAGTCCAACGGGAGCCTGGCCACCGCCCCCGACTGGCCGGGCCGCCTCGAGGCCATCAAGGAGAGGGGTGGTCGGGTTGTGGTGGTCGACCCGCGCCGATCCAAGACTGCAGCCAACGCCAGCGAGCACGTCGCCATCCGGCCCGGCACCGACGCCCTGTTCCTCGCTGCGATAGCTGCAACCCTGATCGAGAAGAACCTCACTGCTCCTGCGCCCGACTTCTACGAGGGTTTCGACCGGGCGGCTGCCGCGGTTGTCCCGTTCACGCCGGAGCGGGTCGCTGCCACCACCCGAATCGACGCTGACAGGACTCGCCGCATCGCCCGGGAGTTGGCCGCCGCCGGCTCAGCCGTGGTCTACGGACGGGTTGGCACGCACACGGTCCGTCACGGCACGGTGTCGTCGTGGCTGGTCGACCTCATCAACGCTCTCACCGGCAATCTCGACCGGCCCGGCGGTGCCATGTTCTCCGAACCGGCAAACGAGCGTCCCCGCCAGCCTCGTGGTTTCAAAACCGGACGATGGTCGTCGAGGGTCAGAGATCTTCCCGAGACTCGCGGCGAGTTGCCCGCAAGCGTGATGGCCGAGGAGATCACCACACCTGGTGAGGGCCAGATCAAGGCAATGGTCGTCGTTGCAGGCAATCCGGTGGCCTCCACGCCCAATGCCGACCGTCTCGACGATGCCCTCGGCCAACTCGACTTCATGATCTCCATCGACCTGTACCGCAACGAGACCAGCCGTCAGGCCGACGTGATCCTTCCCGCCACGTCTCCCCTGCAACGCAGCCACTATGACATGGTCTTTGCTGGGCTCTCGGTGCGCAACGTCGCCAACTACTCCCCTGCGATCTTCCAAAATGAGGTCGGTATGGAGGAGTGGGAGATCCTGTGCAAACTCGCATCGATCGTCACTGGCCAGGGTTCGGACATCGACGCCGCCATCGTCGACGATTTCGCCTTCACCACCTACCTCCAGCACATGGTCGACGACACGTTGTCTCCGATCCATGGCAGGGATCTCGGCGAGATTGTGACGATGATCGGTGACCGCCGCGGCCCGGAGCGTTTCCTCGATCTGCTGCTGCGAGCAGGTCCCTACGGTGATCGATTCGGAGAGAATCCAGCGGGTCTGACCCTGGCCGAACTCGAGGCGACGCCCCACGGAATCGACTTCGGACCGCTTCAACCGCGTCTTCCCGAGGCGTTATGCACTCCGACTGGGACCGTCGACCTCGCTCCCCAGCAGATCCTCGATGACCTGCCGAACCTGGAGGCGACAATCGATGCGAGGACCAACGGCGAGTATCTGCTCGTCGGACGTCGCCATCTGAGGTCGAACAACTCCTGGATGCACAACATCGACGTTCTCGTAAAAGGCCGCGACCGGTGCACGCTGCTCATTCACCCAGACGACGCAGCCGCTCTCAGAATCGACGACGGCCACATGGCTGAGGTGGCATCTGCCGCGGGCAAGGTCGTGGCACCGGTCGAAGTGACCGAGGACATCATGGTTGGCGTGGTCAGTCTGCCCCACGGCTGGGGTCACGATCGCGAGGGCATGGCCACATCGGTGGCTGCAGCCAGACCAGGCGTCAACTCGAACACTCTGAGCGACGAGACCGACCTCGACCCACTCTCGGGCAACGCCACCCTGAACGCCATCCCTGTGACTGTCAGCGCCGCCGGCTGAAACAAAGTCTCGGGAGTCCAAGAAACCCGACCAGAAAGAGACAACTGTTTCTGTGAACCGTTTCAAGCGTTAAACCCAGAATTCGGTTCACAGAACGAAAAGGACCACAGACAGAATCGGTGTAGCTTCCCGCTAAGCCGCGGAGGAGGGACATGTGACCGGGACCGGTCAAGACGACACGTTGGTCATCTCGTATCTGTTCCTGAGGAGGGTGGTGGGGATTCTCGGCGTCGCCCTCCCGTTTGTTCTCGCGATCGGATCTTTTGTCCTGGGTTCGAGCACGGGTATCGAGGCGTCGATCAGCGATTATTACGACACGATCATGCGGGGCGTTTTCGTCGGCATCCTCTTCGCCATTGGGATCTTTCTCTTCTCATACAGGGGATACGAGAAAAAAGACAATGTCGCCGGGTATCTGGCCTGCGTATTCGCCATCGGTGTTGCGCTGTTCCCCGCGACAGTTGACAGCCGCGCAGTCCGGACTGTCCACTTTCTGTCAGCAGTGGCCATGTTCCTGACGCTTGCCTACTTCTCGTACTTTCTCTTCACGAAGAGCAAGGAGGACCCGCCGTACAGGCCCGAGAAGAGACACCGCAACAGGGTCTACCGAACCTGTGGCCTCATCATCGTCGCATCCATCGCCTTGATTGCGCTCTACATCATGGTGCTCGAGGGCACTGCCATTGATGCGTACAAGCCGGTGTTCGTTCTCGAGACACTGGCGCTCGTGGCGTTTGGCTTCTCCTGGTTCGTGAAAGGGGCAACCCTTTGGAAAGACAAACTTGATAACTCAGAGTGACAGATGCAAGCGCAGAGCCTCATCGAGCTCGAGCATCAGAGGCACTGGAATCGAGCCGAGCCTCTCCCCCACTCTTACGAGGGACACGGTTCTCACCTGCTCGGCCTGTGCCTTCGAATCGTGATCGAGCTCACTCGACCGGGCCGTCACAAGAACCTGAAATGGGTACACCCTCTTTACGTTGGTGGTCATCGGCACGACCGTCAACGCACCTCGGCCGAGTCGTGCAGCCGTGGAGTTTGCCGCGTCGTTGGAGACGATCACAGCTGGCCGCCTCTTGGCGGCTTCCCCGGCTAGTCCCTGACCGAAATCGACCAGCCGAATCTCGCCTCTGAGCATCAGGCCAGGCCGTCGCCGGCCGCGTTATCCCAGATCTCGGCTTCACCGGAGTCCTCCCACTCCTGCCATGCGCCGGCATAGGCGTCTCCAAGCTTCGACGATCTGAGGATGCGAACCGCAGTACGAACAACGGCCGAGCGCGACTCAAATCCCTGGACCCTCGCGTACTCATCGAGGAACTCGACATCTTCATCGGGAAGACTTACGCTGATCTTCATACCAGTATCCTACCTGGGGTAGGATACCCTAGCTACCCCCTGTCCGGCAAGCTGTCAAACGAAGACCAGGGCGTGTTGGGGCGTGAAACTCAGGAACTGACGAGTCCCTCGACAAACCAGGTGCTCATTGTTCCTTTTCCCTTGATCTCGATGGGGTCCCGGGCAACGCAATCAAAATCGCTCTGGATGAGTTGGTGCGTTGCGGCTGAGATCTGTATTCGCCCGGGCACCCCATGGGACTCCATTCGAGATGCGGTGTTGACGGTGTCTCCCCAAATGTCGTATTGGAACTTGTAGGTGCCGATGACACCCCCCACTACAGATCCAGAACTGATGCCGATGCGAAAGTTGGCTCTCTGCCCATGGATCGGCGGCAGTGCCTCGAAATGGGCCTTCATGTCCAAGGCGAGAATGACAAGTGCCCGGGCGTGGTCCTCACGCTCGAATGGAACCCCGGCCGCGGCCATGTAACCGTCACCAATTGTGCGGATCTTCTCCACTCCATGTTCCTGGACCAGAACATCGAAAGCGGAATAGACGTCGTTGAGCCACTCGACCATCTCCTCGGGAGACAGGCTCTCAGCAAGGGGCGTGAAACCCACGATGTCTGAGAAGAGAACACTCACCGAGTCGAACCTGTCGGCGATGACACCTGAATCGGCTTTGAGGCGTTCAGCGATTGGCGCGGGAAGGATGTTCAACAACAACCTCTCGGACTCGGCCCGCTCCTCATCCAGGTCGGCCATCAACACTCGAAGCAGGTTTGCGTTTTGGCCCCGCAATGTCTCGAGGATCTGCAGTTTCCCCTCGGTACGGTCCAGCTTCTTTTTGAGAACCCGATTCTCCTGCTGGAGATTTTCGAGTTGCGCCCCAGCGCCGTCCTCGGTCACGTTCCGAGCAGAACCGTCACACAAGTTTCGTTGTGAAATCTCGGTGGCGAGCCCTCCCCCAGCGGCGAGATCTCACCGAACGCATAGAAACCTGCCAGCGGCAAGTCCGGGCTGAGCCCGTCCCGAATGCGGCGCAGTTCTTCACGGCTGCGTGACCCGAGTAGAAGGTTTCTGACAACGCATGACGCGATGAGCGCACCCTCCGGTCGAGACTCCTCCGGATACCCGGCCAGAGCCTCACTGAGCGACGCGTCGGTCCCGGCGAGGATCTCGTCGGTGGATGCCATGGAAATGTGCACTGTTGCGCCTTCGGGAACAGATCCCAAGAAAATGGCTGCCCCCTCCTCCTCGTCATAGGTCCCTGCTGCCCTGAGAAAATAGCGATTGGCTAGCTCGTCATAGACGGCAAGAGGATTGGCAATTCCGGGCTCGGCGACGCCGAGGTAGCGCCGATAAAATTCGGCCACAGGCTCGTTGTCGATCTCATAAACCCGATCCCCGTTGGCTTTGGTCACTATTGCCTCCCGGCCTACCCCCTTCCAACCGTGGGCAACACCGACCGAAACTTTCAATGGGCCCGAAAACAACAGCACAGGTAGCGCGTCGGTAAATACCTCGCTCCCAAAGAACTGTTTGCCGCCGACCCATGGAAATACCACCGGAAAGTCAGGGACGGCGCCGCCGCCAAAAACCGGCACGTCTGGCCCCAAAACCTTCCCTAGCTCATCCGTCACAGAAGTTGGATCTACGCCTTCTACGGAAGGGGTTGATATGCAGAGGGCCACTTTGCTGTCGTAGTCAAAACCGGCCGCCTCCAGCGCTGCCGCGGCGGCAGCGCCGACGTCCTCGCTGACATTCCTGCCCAGCCCAGCGGAGAACTTCACGACATCAGACGCAAACAGAGTGAGCGTCGTCGAGCCTTCTGCGAAGTCCAGCGCCGACGATATAGGGGCCAACGTGGTACATCCGATGAGCTCGATGTCCGGATAAGAGTCTCCGAGGAGGCGAACCAGGGATTCCAGGTCGAGATCATGGCTGGCAAGGAGCCACCCCGCCTGAGGCTCATAGGTTTCCAGAGCCATGTTGCACTGCTCGACAAGTTCAGCGGCGGCCAGATCGGCTTCGATTTCCTCGGTGTGGCCAACGGCCATTTTCAGCATCGCGAACTCCACCTACTTCCTCGTCGGAACTGTAACCGCAGGGTTTCCACAGAGGTCTCGGAACTCTCAGATGGCCAGTCTCTCCCCCAAGGGTCAGGTCGACAGCTATTCGGAGCCCTCGATGTCAATCACGTCATCGCCGGCCGAGTCAGTCGCCTCATACCAGGCCCCACCCGGCGTTTGACCGCTGGGATCGAACACGGTGAAACGGGCCAAGAGCCGTTTCGAAAGGGTTCGATAGACCACACCGCGCACCGCTGGAATCAGCAGCAGGAACCCCAGCACGTCGGTGATGAAACCCGGGGAGATCAAGAAAGCACCGGAGACGAGGACAGCAGCTCCATCGCTCACTTCGCGTCCGGGGATCTGGCCTTGCCCCAGCTTGCGCTGGATCCGACCGAGAATTGAAAGGCCGGCGCGCCGAACGAGAAACGATCCGACTAAGGCAGTGAGAACAGCGAGCCCAAGCGCCCAGCCCAGCCCAATCCATGATTCAACCCAGAAGAACGTCGCCATCTCGGCAACGGCGATGAGGGCAAAAACCGTCAAGAACCGCATGAGTTCGAACGGTACAAGCGTTACAGAAAAATAGGTCGGCTCTCTCCAGACTGCAGCGAAGAACTAGGACGCGTTGGCAACCTCGCATGCTCCTATATGCTGAATTGCAAAGGAGTTACTTGATCAATCCTCCAACGTGATCCAGCTACTCCCACCAATCAGCAGCATCCGTGGATCTGATTCGGAAGTGGCAGCCGATATCTGTGAGCTCTCGAGGCCGACCCAACTCTCCAAGGGAGGGGGCTGATGCCGGGCCATGTGGCCCATGTCGAAATCGCCCGCACGGTTCTTGGCGCTCTAACCAACGACCAAGCCCTCACATGGCAGGCCGATCCGGAGGTCCTCAATGCACTGTTCCACGGAGCGCTTGACCCGGACATGGGGCACTTCCCCGGGGGTGACCACCTGGTAACCGACTTGGCGCACTATGTGAAGACGGCGGAGCTTGCCCGCAACCTGGTGCGACTTGCCTCAAACGATGTCGAGCTCGCCTACGCCTGGGGGTGGGTCAGTCACGTCATCGCAGACACCGACCTCCACCCGGCGATAAACAGGGCCTGCGGGTTGCACCGCTACGGGACCGCGGAAAGAGCGATGACATGGGCCGAATCGGCCAGCACACACATGCGGGTGGAACTGGGACTCGACACAGTCCGCTTGATTCGGGACGAGACCCTGCGGAGAATCCGCCTCCACGACGTATTCGACCGGTCCGAAGTCAGATTCCTCAGCAAAGCCTTTCGGGACACCTACGGCGTGGACCTCGACGAACACAAGCTGCTGAGGGGACATCGGGTTGTGAATCAGGCACAGAGGGCCTTCTTTTCAATGGGAGAAGCGGTGGGGCGTAAGAGCATGGGCATGCCCATCAGGCTTCGTGACCTCCCACTCAACCTCGTCTATTTCCCCATTCGCTGGCTGAGCCGGCTCACTCCCGACTCGGTCGTCTATTCGCTTGCTCACCCTCTGTCACCACCTCCCTGGCTTGACGAGGAGTTGGACGCCGCGCTCACGGTTCTGCCAACCCGTTTCGCCGGGTTGTTGGATGGAGACCTGAGAGACCTGCCGGATGTGAACCTGGACACAGGAACGGTGGATGACCCCGCGGAGCCCTACCTGCCAACGGTTCGCACCGAACAAACGTTGCAACAACGGCTGCACGGTGGCATTGCACCCCAGGGGTGAAAGCTGACCGGCTAGCCGGCTTCTCGGTCGGCTCGGCGGGCGGCGGCGACGATCCGAGCCAGCTCGGAATGATGCGCCCCCTGCCAGTAGACCTTGTCACAAGACGAGCAGACCCGAAAGTCGGAGACGTGGCGGCTGGTCTCGGGTGGCAGCCGATGGGCGATCTTCTTCTTGGCGACCGGAATCAGCTTTCCATTGCATGCCATACATCTGGTGAAAGGAGTGAAGTATTGGGCTAGATGGAAGCGGCGGACGACCTCGGTCACCTGCTCCCTCGGGTCGGTGGCCCGGAGGTAATAACCGTGGGTAACCGAGCCGTGCTTGAGAAGGGCCACATCCCGGGTGAGGAGAATGCGTTGCTGAGAGGTCGAGATTCGCACCAGTTCAGGATCGGCCCAGTCGCGCTCATAGAGCGTATCCAGGCCCAAGAGCCGGAGGAAACGCGCCAGTCGACCCAAATGGCTGTCGGCGACGAAACGGACCGTTCGAAGAGGCTCAGGCCGTACTTTGACGATGGGAGTGATGTCGAACGACTCGAACACCGGGAAAACGCTGACTCGGTCCCCGTCGTTGACGAGATAGGAGAAGTCGACGGAGCGACCATTGGCAACGATCAGATCGACCTCGGTGTGTGGGATCCCGCAGGCTTCGATCATGTCCTTGACACTTCCCGGGACCTCAAAGTCGCGGGTGACCGTGCCCGACCGGAGGTCCTGGGGAAGGAAGTCCGTCAGCTCCGCGTAGAACCTGAAAGCTACCTGGTGGGTGATGGCTCACCTCCTGTCCGACAGCGCCACGACCACGCCAACTCTCGAAACATACCGATCAGAGATGTCGCGGGCTCACCTTGGGAGATGGGTGAGAAGCAGCCCAACGGCGAGCAGGACGTGCGCCAGGGCCAGCAGTTGCAGCGGACGTTCCCAGGTGGCCAACAGCGTCGACCTATCCCAGCGCTGCTCACCAATCTCGGCAGTGGCGTCCATAACGATCCGTCGAACTTGCCGGGCCGGTGTGGACAGGAGGCGCTGCGACATGCTGAGGGCAGTTGCCGCGACAGCAACAACGACCACGGCCAGCGAGAGCGACTCGGTCTGGGCCCAGTAACCCACAAACACCGGGAATGCACCCCAGGCAACGGCAAAACCCGCCGTCGAGTGCAGCCACTGAGACCACTCCAGCGCATACGCGGCGGCGAGCAGCACACCGACTGCCCCCCACGCAAGCGCAACAGGCGAGATGATCAGCGACGCGGCAATCGCCACGACTGCCGCCACGCCCAAACCTCCCCAACCCAGCGTCCGCAGCGTTCGGGACGACAGGCGGGTGGAGAGCGGGCGATCGTGCAGTTCATCGAGGGCGTGGGCCCCGACCCCGAGCCCGAATGCAAACGCGAGGAGGGTTCCGACCAGGCGAAGTCCGTCGATCGCGGGCGCCATGGCCGCACCAATCGCAACATATGAGAGGTGCCACATGGTGTAGGGCAAGTGAAGGAGCGCAAAAACGTCGCCCAGCCGAGTGCCGGTGCGTGCATAGAACGCTGGTCGTAGGCCGGTCATTTGCGCCAGCCCCACATCACCAAACCACCACCGAGCGACATTTGGCGAAAGCGGACCTCCTCCATCCCTGCGCCTTCCCATAAGGCAGCGAGCCGCTCCGGTGGATACCTCTCGGCGAAGGCCGTGATGCTCGGACCCAGAAATCGGCCGACTTCCCACCATCCCGATCGGATCACGGCGCCCGCCGCGGGGAGCAGAGTGCGCGTGTAGAGCCACCACGCGGGAAACGACGGACCGGTTGGCCGGCCGAACTCGACCATACCCACCACACCCCCGGGTCGGACAGTCCGAACGAGTTCTTCGAGACATCGCGACACGTCGTCTACATACCGCAGCAAGTAGCCGAAGGTGACTCCATCGAAAGTTCCATCTGAAAAAGGCAGCCGCTCCGCTGCCGCCAGGACAGCAAATGCGCCTCGTCGCTTGGCCATTCGCGTCATCTCGAGACTCTGATCGGCTGAAACCACGTCAAGACCGCGTGACTCGATGAGCCGGGTGATCGAACCGGTTCCGGAAGCGACATCGAGAACCCGCGATCCGGGCGAGAGGCCCAACCCATCCACCATCGCCCGTCTCCACCGGCCGTCCTGGCCCATGCTGAGCATGTGAGCCCAGCGCTCATACGTCGGAGCGATCGGGGCGAAAAGCTCGCTGGCAAACGCTGGGGGCGAGACCTTGGCGCCATCCATCATGATGACCCTACGAGCATTCTTTGTTTTCGGCTGAGGCAGCGTACCGACGGTTTGCTCGCCAACTTCGACAACCTCCACGCGCTCCCCTGCCCCAAAGACCTACCGGATAGGTTCGGCGTTAGCCTCGACACAATGGGCCGGTCGATCCTCGGAGCAGCTGTGAAGCGCGTTGAAGACTCGCGTCTGATCACCGGTGCCGGCAGATACCTCCAAGACATCCAGGTCGACGGGGCGTTGTGGATGGTGCCCGTCCGGTCAACTATCCCCCATGGTGAGGTAGGGGGCATCGACATCGATGCTGCACGTGTTGCGCCAGGCGTGGTGAAGGTTTATCTCGCCGGGGACCTGGACATGGCACCGATGCCGATTGGAGCCCCCGGGCTGGAAGAATCCACTCGTCGGCCTGCGATCGCATCTGTTCGTGTGCGGTTCGCGGGAGACATCGTGGCCGTGGTGGTTGCCGAGAGCGAGCAGGCTGCCGTCGACGCTGCGGAGCTCGTATGGGCTGAAATCGAACCTCTCCCGGCTGTATCAACACCCGAGGCCGGCGCCGACCCGGACGCACCCCTCTTGTTCCCCGAGCTCGGCACCAACGTGATCTACGACCGGGGCGACGCTGACGACAGCGTTCTCGCCGATGCCGACGTCGTCATCGAGACCAGCGTCGTCAACCAGCGCGTCGCTGCTATCCCGCTCGAGACAAGTGGTGCCCTGGCGTCACCCCGTGAAGACGGTGGTCTGGATTTTTGGTTGGGCAGCCAGTCGGCCCACGGCCACAAACGTGCCATCTCGACAGTTCTTCGCCTCGACCCGTCATTGATCCGCGTGAAAGTGCCCGATGTCGGCGGAGGTTTCGGGGCGAAGATCGCGCTCTATCCAGAACAGGCCATCAGTGGAGCCATTGCCCTCGACCTGGGTCGACCCGTGCGCTGGCATGAGACCCGGACAGAGAACATGCTGGCGATGTGCCACGGGAGGGCGCAGACAACCGAAGTTCGCCTGGGAGCGACGCGAGAAGGGTCGATCGTCGGGATCTCGCTCCGGGTCACTCAGGACGCAGGGGCATATCCCCAGTTCGGCGCCTATCTGCCCGTCTTCAGCCGACGTATGGCGGTCGGGCCCTACACGATCCCAAAGGTCGAGTTCCTGTGGCGCTCGGTGGTGACTAACACCACACCGGTGCATGCCTACCGCGGGGCCGGCAGGCCGGAGGCGACCATGGCACTGGAGCGGGCCATCGATCAGCTCGGCCTGGAGCTCGATCTCGACCCCGCAGAGGTGCGTCGTCGCAACTTCATCGCCGCGGACGCTTTCCCCCATGTGACCGTGCTCGGCGAGCGCTACGACTCCGGCGACTATGAGACTGCACTCGACCTCGCTCTAGGAATAGGCGGGTATCGGGATGTCAGGGAGGAACAAGACCGGCGACGGCAGGCCAACGATCGCTTTCAGCTCGGAGTCGGCATCGGATCGTATGTGGAGATCACAGCCGGAGCAGGCCGGGAGGATTGGGGTGCGGTCGAGGTCAACCTCGATGGCACGGCAACCCTCTACTCGGCGGGGGTGTCACACGGCCACAGTCACGAGACCACGTTCGCCCAGATCGTCTCAACCGTTCTGAAGCTCCCTATCGACAAGATCAGGTTCGTGCAGGGCGACACCGACATGATCGCTCACAGCGGCGGGACGATGGCCTCGCGATCACTGCAGATCGCAGGCTCGGCCATCCTCGGCGCTGGGGAGAAGGCTCTCCACAAGGCGCGTGCGGTGTTCGCCTATCACGCTGAGGCCGGGATCGATGACGTTGTCCAGTTCGAAGATGGGCGGATTGGTGTCGTGGGTGTTCCCACATCCGCCATGACGCTCGCTCAGATCGCCGTTGTCGCGGCAGAGCCTTCAAACCTCGCTGATGACATGGAGCCTGGCTTGCGGGGAGAAGAGATGTGGGATCAGTCCGAAGCCACGTTCCCGTTCGGGACACACCTGTCGGTTGTGGAAGTCGACACCGAAACCGGCGCCGTACGTGTTCTCAGACACATTGCCTGTGACGACGCCGGAGTAATCCTCAACCGCATGGTCGTCGATGGCCAAGTGCACGGCGGTGTCGCTCAAGGAGCAGGGCAGGCGCTTTTTGAGCAGTTCCAGTACGACGATGCCTACCCCATCACCGGAAACCTCACCAGCTATCTCATCCCCACCGCATCCTCGCTGCCATCGTTCGAGGTCGATCACACCGAGACCGTCACACCCGCGAATCCCCTGGGAGCGAAGGGCATCGGCGAGGCCGGGACCATCGGATCCACTCCCGCCATCGTCAACGCTGTAATCGACGCCCTGGCCCCGTTCGGGATCGGCCATCTCGACATGCCTCTGACCCCTGCCAAGATCTGGACGGCCATCGAATCAGCGCGCTGATCCCGCCCTTGGCCTGCTCTTCACCACCGCGCCGATCAGACCAATGAGACCACCGGCGATTGCGAACACGACACTCTCCAGGACTGCTCCCCCGACTGGAAGCAGTGACGGCCCATCGAGATTTCCGGACACTGAGAGGATCCCGGTGATGATCAGGGCCAGGGCAACACCCAGAACAGCACGCAGCGCGTGTCCAGTTGTGGGCCGCTCCCAGGCGTCGACCACTACAGGCGTGGCTGCAACGAGTGGCGGAGCCAGGTGATAGGTCGTCGTCGAAGTGATTAGCGCGAGCACCAACCACAGGACGGCTAGGACGAACCCGTACAAGAGGCCTTTGGAGAGGATTGGGGAGGAGACGGTGTGTGTAGTCATCGGCACTCTCAACGGCATCGAGAGACCCTCTGTTTGCTGATTGTCGAGTCTCGGACATTTGACACTCAGACAGAATGCAATGCGTCGAATTGATTCCTAGCCCTGCTCAGCCCAACCACCAATGAGGTCGAACAGTTCTAGGTCACCCATCCGCGCTCCTTCTGCGGTGCGTGTCGAAATCTCCTCGGCCGAAAGGCCAGCCTCGACTGCCTCCCGGCAGTCGTCGATTCGACGATGAGCTCTTGCCGTCGCCGGCGGCGATCCGATGCCCGAGGATGATCGCCGCGGTGACAAAGTCACCCTTGGCGACGGCGCCATGGCAGGCGAGGTTCGCCATGCGCCCGAGATATCTCTCCGGGCTGGTTCGCCCCTGACGGACGGCGAAGTCGAGACGAGGCAGAGCTCCTTCGACCCGGTCGTTCTCGAGCAGATACTCGATCAGATTGGCCGATGCGTCCACCGCGCAGGGAATATCGCCGACCCCAGCGAGGATCTCGGCTCCTTCGGAAACGGCGGACTCCCCAACCCCACTGCCGAGCCGGTCCTTGGTCAGGCCACCCCAGTAGATGAGGGCATGGCCCTGGCCATGACGAAAGCCCAGCTCCGAGAGGATCTGTACTGATTGCTCCAGAAGGGCGAGGGCCACCGGGTCGTCATCGCTCTCCCGGAAGAAGTAACTGACCATCATTGCGTTCGCTGCAATGAACATGTCGCCGGCGGCCCGCGCCGAGGCGACTGTCTGTTCCAGAGAAGTCATCCGCTCTTCGGGCGGGTCCGCCGCCATGCCCTTCCGGTCGGTCTCCCACAGGCGGGTCGACCCCGCAATATCGGTGAACAGGAAACTCACCGTTCCCGTCGGTCTGCTTCTCACCGACGTGAGCCTATCCAGCGAGCTGTGACGACAGCGATCGTCCTCATAGGCCGTAGTTGCGGGCTCGGCATCTCCAACCTCCGCCTTCAGTCCCGGTCTCGGACGATGTCAGCCGCTCCCACTGCCACGGGACTCGATCGCTCTAACCGCCCACAGCTCCAGAGATGCGAAAAACCGGGATCACTTCCTCCACACCCTTCATGATCCCGCGCTCTTCCACAACGTCGA
>FXBF010000272.1_pt1 | contig 17169 bp, 13 predicted proteins | sample 5335321 | NCBI WGS metagenome assembly FXBF01 (sample SAMEA103928391, study PRJEB20085) | sediment metagenome | isolation source: sediment
CCGCAGTACTCGTCGATGAGCTGACGCACGGTAATCCCCGCGGGCGCGAGCTTGACCCCGGGTTGCCGCACCCGCCCCGAGACCGAGTAGCTGCGCAAGCCCTTGCCGCCGTTGCGCCCGTGGCGCGCGAACCACTCCGGTCCGCGCTCGATGATCTCGCGCACCCAGTAGAGCGTTTCCACGTTTTGCACCAGCGTCGGGCGGCCGAACAAGCCGACCTCGGCGACGTACGGCGGGCGGTGGCGCGGAAGCCCGCGCTTGCCTTCGATGCTCTCGATCATCGCCGATTCCTCTCCGCAGATATAGGCGCCGGCGCCGCGGCGCAGATGAACGGCGGTGCCGCTCATGAGCCCGGCCGCTTGCAGCTTGGCGATTTCCTTGAGCAGGATCTCGCGGATCGCAGGGTACTCGTCGCGTAGATAGATGTAGAGCGCCTCGGCCTCGACGACCCAGGCCGCGATCAGCATCCCTTCGAGGAAACGATGCGGATCGCGCTCCAGATAATGCCGATCCTTGAAGGTCCCCGGTTCGCCCTCGTCGGCGTTGACCGTGAGCAGCCGCGGCCGCGGATTGCCGCGCACGATGCGCCACTTGCGCCCGGTCGGAAACCCCGCGCCGCCCAGGCCGCGCAGCGCCGAGCTCTCCATGATCTCGATCACGTTGTCGACGGTGCGTTTGCCCTCGCGGCACTCGCGTAACAGCTTGTAGCCGCCGTCGGTGCTGTACGCGTCGTAGTCGTTGTAGCGCGGGATATGCGGGTGGACGTGGTTGCCGAGCACTGCCTCGCGCACGTTTTCCACGCTCGCGTGATCCACGTGACGATGACCGACTTCGGCCACCGGCGCGGTGTCGCAGCGGCCCATGCAGGGCGCGCGCAGCACGCGCACGCCGGCGCCTAGCTCCTCGGTGAGCCTCGCCAGCAGCGTTTGTGCCCCCATCATCTCGCAGCTCAGGCTGTCGCACACCCGCACGGTAATCTCGGGCGGCGCCGTTTCGCCCTCTTTGACGATGTCGAAGTGCGCGTAGAAGCTGGCGACCTCGTAGACCTCGGCGAGCGGCAGTCGCATCTCGTGCGCCAGCGCTGCCAGCTGTGCCTCCGAGAGGTAGCCGTAGTTGTCCTGGATCAGGTGCAGATATTCGATTAGCAGATCGCGCTGGCGCGGCTGCTTGCCCAGCAGCGCCTGAATCTGCTCGAGCGCGTCGACGTCGACCTGACGTCCCTTCGGATGCGCGCGCGTGCGGCCCCGGCCCGCGCCGGGATGGCTGTGTTTCTGGATCCGCGTCCCTTGCTTCAAGACAGACTCCTCGAGGTCGTCCGCCTTCAGCCCGCCAAGGCCTGCGCTACCGCGGTCCCCAGGCTCGCAGGCGAGGCCGCCACGTCGATGCCGGCACTCTTGAGTGCCTCGATCTTGTCGTTGGCGCCGCCCATGCCACCAGAGATAATGGCGCCCGCGTGGCCCATGCGCCGGCCCGGTGGTGCGGTGACGCCGGCGATGAAGCCGACCACGGGCTTTCGCGTCTTGCTTTGCCTGATGAAGTCCGCCGCTTCCTCCTCGGCCGAGCCGCCGATCTCACCGATCATGATGATCGCCTCGGTCTCCGCATCGGCCAGAAACAGCTCGAGGCAATCGATGAAGCTGGTGCCGTTTACGGGATCGCCACCGATGCCGATGCAAGTGGATTGACCGAGCCCGGCCGCCGTCGTCTGCGCGACCGCCTCGTAGGTGAGCGTGCCCGAGCGCGAGATCACGCCGACCTTGCCGCGCCTATGGATGTGACCGGGCATGATGCCGATCTTGCACGCCTCCGGGGTGATGACGCCCGGGCAGTTGGGCCCGATGAGACGAGTCCGCGACCCCACAAGAATGCGCTTGACCTTAACCATATCCAGCACCGGGATGCCTTCGGTGATGCACACCACCAGAGCAATGCCGGCGTCGATGGCCTCGAGTATGGCGTCCGCGGCGAACGGCGGGGGAACGTAAATAACCGAGGCATCGGCGCCGGTAGCCGCCACCGCCGTGTCTACGGTGTCGAACACCGGCAGCTCCAGGTGGCGGCTAGCGCCCTTACCCGGAGTGACGCCGCCCACCATCTTTGTTCCGTAGGCGATCGCCTGCTCTGAGTGGAACGTTCCCTGGGCGCCGGTAAAGCCCTGGCAGATAACCTTGGTCTCGCTGTCGACCAGAACGGCCATCAGGCAGCCTCTCTCACAGCGCGCACCACCTTCTTCGCCGCCTCGCCGAGATCGTCGGCGGTGACGATGTCGAGCCCCGACTCGGCCAGGATCTTCTTGCCGAGAACCACATTCGTGCCCTCGAGCCGCACCACCAGCGGCACGTTGAGCGAGACTTCCTTGGCGGCAGTGACGACACCTTCGGCAATGACATCGCAGCGCATGATGCCGCCGAAGATGTTGACCAGGAGACCCCGCACGTTCGCGTCCGACAGGATGATCTTGAGCGCGGTGGTAACCTGCTCGCGCGAGGCGCCGCCACCCACATCGAGGAAGTTGGCCGGCTCACCGCCGTGAAGCTTGATGATATCCATCGTCGCCATGGCAAGGCCGGCGCCATTGACCATGCAACCGATATTGCCGTTGAGCTTGATGTAGTTGAGATCGTGCCGCGAGGCCTCCAGCTCTGCCGGGTCCTCTTCGTCCTCGTCGCGCAGCTCCTCGACATCCTTGTGCCGATACAGGGCGTTGTCGTCGAAGTTCATCTTGGCGTCGAGCGCCACCACGGCGCCAGCGCCCGTGACGATCAGCGGATTGATCTCCATCAGGCTCGCATCGAGGCCGACGAAGGCATTGTGCATCGCCAGCATGAATTTGACCGCCGCGCCGACCTCCTTGCCCTTGAGCTCGAGCGCGAACGCGAGCTGGCGTGCCTGAAACGGCTGCAGACCGACGGCAGGATCTATGACGACCTTGATGATCTTCTCGGGTGTCTTCGCAGCGACCTCCTCGATATCCATACCGCCTTCGCTAGACGCCATGACGGTCACCCGGCTGGAGGCGCGGTCGATCAACATGCCGAGGTAAATCTCGCGCGCAATATCGCAGCCTTCTTCGATGTAGACACGTCGGACGGTTTTACCTCGCGGCCCGGTCTGATGTGTGACCAGGTTCATGCCCAGCATCGCCCGGGCGGTGTCTTTCGCTTGCGCGACCGTACGCACCAGCTTGACCCCACCGCCCTTGCCGCGGCCGCCGGCATGAATCTGGGCCTTGACCACCCACACGGGACCGCCGAGCTCTTTCGCCACGCCCTCGGCTTCCGCCGGGGTATAAACAACCCCGCCACGGGGCACCGCCACGCCATAGCGTGCCAGCAAGTTCTTGGCCTGGTACTCGTGAATGTTCATTGCTATCGCGGGTTATTGCTGAATTTGACGATGGCCGCGGCAGTAATCGAGTCATCTCGGCGATGTGGTATACAGTATCCCACAAGCGTTTCGGACTCAAGGAAGACGCCGGTCGGCGGCGCAAGTTGCCGGCCGCGCGGCATCACCGCACGGCAACATGCTGACAGCTTGGTGAACCCAAGCCACAAGCCCGTGCATGCCGGTCTGGCGAGCGCGACGCACCGACCGAAATCGTGGGGCCGGCGACACGGTCTCGTTCATAGGGTGGCACACCGGGGCAATTTTCTTGGCCTGTGCCGAACTGATGTGGTATACAAGATACGTATTTTACCCCATCATAACTGTCAATAACTGGGACTGGAGGTTGGTATGAAAAATCTCGCTAAATCAACGATATTCGGGCTAATTGCGGGGTTACTCGTGGCCGCGGGCCTGACGTTCACCGCCCAGGATGCGTTTGCCTGGGAACCGAAAAAGCCGGTCGACTTCGTGATCATGGCCGGCAAGGGTGGTGGCGCCGATAAAATGGCGCGCTTGATGCAGACCATCATCGAGAAGTACAAGATCTCGTCGAAGCCGTTCATCCCGATCAACAAGCCGGGCGGGTCCGGCGCCGAGTCGCTGATTTACCTCAAGAACACCAAGGGCATCAACAAAGACCATACGGTAATGGTCACATTGAACAGCTTCTACACCACGCCACTGCGGCAACCACAGCTGCAGATCGATATCTCGACCTTTACTCCGATCGGGCGCATGGCCGAGGACACGTTCCTGCTGTGGGTCAACAAGGACAGCGGCATCACCAACGTCAATGAGTTCGTGAAGGCCGCCAAGGCCAAGGGCAGCAAATGGATCATGGCCGGCACCGGCAAGGGCCAGGAGGACTCGCTGTTGACCAGCTTTCTCAACTCGGCCTACGGTCTCAACATGAAGTATGTCCCGTACAAGGGTGGGGGGCGCGTCGCCAAGGAGCTGGCGGGCAACAATGCCGATTCCACGGTCAACAACCCATCCGAGCAGCTCGGGTTTTTCCAGGCCGGCAAGACGGTACCGTTGGCGGCGTTTACACCAGAGCGCCTGCCCCTGTTTCCGGATGCCCCGACCTTCCGCGAGCTCGGCAAGAAGGGCATGGTGTATTTCATGCAGCGCAGTGTCGTCGGCGCACCGGGTATGAGCAAGCAGGCCGCGAAGTATTATCAGAAGGTCTTCAAACAGGTCTATGCCACCGACGAATGGCAGCAGTACATGAAAAAGAAGAGCTTGCGCGGCAAGTTCATCACCGGCAGCGACCTGAAGAGCTACTGGGCCAAGGAGAAGGCGATACACCAGAAATTGCTGAAAGATATCGGCGAGATCTGATCACCGCCGTCTAGCTCTGCACCAGTCAGGGATAGGGACGGGTCGCCCGCATGCGAATGGCCGAGCTGGTCATGGCCGTGGTCCTGGCCCTCTTCTCCGCTTACCTGATGTGGAAGAGCGCCGAACTCCCCATCGGCTGGATCCCGGGTGAGGGTCCAGGCGGTGGGGCGTTCCCGTTCTGGCTGGCGGTGGGCATGCTGTTGTCCTCCATCGCGGTGATCGTACGCTGGGTGATGCGCGCAAGCCCGCAGTCGCGCTCCACCGAGCCCTACCTGGACCGGCATACGTTACGGCTGATTCTGGTGGCGGCGGGTTCGTTGACCGTGATGATCGGGTTGATCCACGTCATTGGCGTGTACGGCGCGATCCCCTCGTTCCTCGCCTTTTACATGCGGTTTGTGGGGCGTCATCCATGGCCCACGACCGCAGCCCTGGCGGGCATTACGCCGGTGGCCATGTTTTTCTTTTTCGACATCACGCTGCGCATCCCGTTGCCCAAGGGCTACACGGAACCGCTGTTTTTCCCGTTGTACGACATCTTTTACTGATTGATTGCTTGGCCGAGGCGCAACGTGCGAACGCGACGCCTTCGTGATTGTGAGAAAGTTCTTTGTGCATCCGGGGTATGACTTCAGATGGAAATTCTCGGTCTGCTGGTAAACGGATTTTTTATTGCTTTTCAGCCGCTTAACCTGGCACTGATTATCCTGGGTGCCGCGCTCGGTTTATTCATCGGCGCGATGCCTGGACTGGGGTCCGTCAACGGGGTGGCAATCTTGCTGCCCATGACGTTTCTGGTGCCGCCGACCGGGGCCGTGATTTTTCTGGCGGCGATTTACTACGGCGCCATGTACGGCGGTGCCATCAGCTCCATTATGCTGGGAATCCCGGGCGCCTCGACCGCGGTGGCGACCACTTTCGATGGGCGCCCTATGGCCATGCAAGGGTTGGCGGACCGGGCGTTGATCATCGCGGCGACCGCTTCTTTTATCGGCGGCACCATTTCCGTGATACTGTTTACGGCGTTCGCGCCGCCGTTGGCGGAGGTGGCGCTGCGCTTTGGCGCGCCGGAGGAGTTCGCGCTGATGCTGCTGGCCTTTGCCACCTTTATCGGCCTGGGCGGGGACGATATCCCGAAGACATTCTTCTCTATCTTTATTGGGCTCGTGTTCAGCGCCGTTGGGCTCGACATCGTCAGCGGTCAGCCGCGGTTGATCTTCGGAGACATCCCCGGCTTCTACCACGGCATCAACTTCCTGGTGCTGGCGATCGGGATCTACGGCATCGGCGAGATCTTGTGGACTCTCGATATCAGTAGGGGCGACGTCGATGTGGCGCAGGCCAAGCTCAGCTTCGGGCGCCTGATCGACGGGTTCCGGCGCATGAAAGATACGATAAAGGCCACGGTGATGGGCTCGTTCCTCGGCTACTTCGTCGGCATCCTGCCGGCCGCCGGCGCCACCCCGGGCTCGCTCATGGCCTATGGGGTGGCCAAGTCGACCTCGAAACACCCTGAGACCTTCGGCAAAGGCAATCCCGAAGGGGTGGCGGCGCCGGAAGCGGCCAACAATGCCGCCAGCACCGGCTCCATGCTGCCCATGCTCACGCTGGGCATTCCGGGCTCACCGACGACGGCCATATTGCTGGGCGGGATGGTGATCTGGGGGCTCGAGCCCGGGCCGCTGCTGTTCGTTCAGGAGAAAGAGTTTGTCTGGGGGCTGATTGCGAGCCTTTATGTGGCCAACATATTTTCGCTGGTGCTGAATATTGCGCTCATTCCGGCCTTCATATGGGTGCTGAGGCTGCCGTTCACCATCCTCGCGCCCCTGATCCTTATCTTGAGCATTGTCGGAGGCTACGCGCCGAATCAGAGTATGCACGATGTCTGGCTGATGCTGATCTTCGGCGTCGTCGGCTACCTGATGCGCAAGCTCGATTACCCAATGGCGCCAGCCGTGCTGGCGGTCGTGCTGGGACCGCTTGCCGAGACCTCGATGCGCCAGTCGCTGATCATCTCCGAAGGCTCGCTCATGATTTTTCTCAATCGGCCGTTCGCGGGACCTATTACGGGCGTCGCTATCGTGCTGCTGCTGCTTCCGCTGCTGAAAGTCGTGAAGGACTATCGGGCGCGACGGCGGGAGCCGGATCACCCGGCATGAGCGACGGACCGTCGTTGAGCCCGAAATTGAAAAAAATAGGAGCCCGACATGCGCCAGCGTAGGCACACCTTGGCTGCGGAACGCTATCTAGTATACAGTATACCAGATACCTGCTCGCTGCCTGCTGCAGCCCTCGCGATCCAGCAACTGCGTACTGACAGGGCAAGAACATGACGGTGACCACGAAGCTGGAGGTAGAGCCGATCGACCTCGACTTCGTCCTGAAAGACAAGATCTACCAGGCGCTGAAGCAGGCGATCGTGTCGGTCAATGTCTACGCCCATCCCGAGGAACCCAGGCTGGACAAACGACAACTATCGAAGGATCTGGGTGTGAGTCGAACTCCGATCCGCGAGGCGATTGCGCGCCTGGAGCAGGAGGGGTTCGTGCGTACCGTGCCGAGGAAAGGCGTTTTCGTCGTGCGCAAGACGAAGACACAGGTATTGGAAATGATCACGGCGTGGGCGGCGCTCGAGAGTATGGCCGCGCGCTTGATCACCTACAACGCCGCTGATGACGAGATCGCGACGCTGCGCAAGATGTTCGCCACGTTCGAAAATGACCAGGTGCAAGCCAATATCGACGAGTACTCCGCCGCCAATATCCGCTTTCATCAAGCCATTCTGAAAATGAGCCATTGTGACCTTCTGAACCGGATGGCGGAAAACCTTTTGATCCATATGCGCTGGATCCGCATGCGCACCATCTCGGAAAGCGATCGCGCCAGTCGATCGATCATCGATCATCTGCACATCATCGAGGCGCTGGAGGCGCGCGACACCGAGTTGGCGGAACGGCTCGTACGGCAACACACTCTGGATCTAGGGGTGCACGTAGAGCAGAACGTGCATTACCTTGACTGACAAAGTTTCGAGTTGAAAAATGCAGGGTCGCAGATCCTTTACGGAATTTGGAGGTAAATCATGGCTGAAGCGGCAAAATCTACCGAGTTGACCGACCCGCAGGCGGAGAAGATCTCAGGCGGTCATCTGGTGGCGAAGGCCCTGAAGAACGAGGGCATCGACGTGATCTTCACGCTCTGTGGCGGTCACATCATCGACATCTACGACGGCTGTGTGGACGAAGGGATAAAGATCATCGACGTCAGACACGAGCAGGTTGCCGCACACGCCGCCGACGGCTATGCGCGCATGAGCGGCAAGCCGGGCTGTGCGGTGGTCACGGCCGGTCCCGGAACCACGGACGCCGTTACCGGTGTGGCCAATGCGTTTCGTGCCGAAAGTCCGTTTCTGCTGATCGGTGGGCAAGGGGCGCTGACGCAGCACAAAATGGGCTCGCTGCAGGACCTGCCGCACGTCGATATCATGCAGTCCATCACCAAGTTTGCCGCAACCGTGCCATCGACGGAGCGCGTAGCCGACATGGTCAGCATGGCGTTCCGCGAGTGCTTGAACGGTGCGCCGGGCCCGTCGTTCCTGGAGATTCCGCGTGATGTGCTGGACGCAAAGATCGATTTGAGCAAGGCACGGATTCCCCAGGCGGGTCATTACCGCGCCTCGACCAAGTTGCTGGCCGACACTGACGACATCGAAAAGCTGGCGGATATACTGGTCAAGGCCGATCGCCCTTGCGTGTTGTTCGGCACCCAGGTGTGGACCTGTCGTGCCAGCGAGACCGCGCAGGAATTCGCCCGCAGCCTGAACATCCCCGCCTACCTGAACGGCGCCGGCCGCGGCACCTTTCCGCCGGGCGACCCGCACCACTTCCACCGCACGCGTCGCATGGCGTTCGACAAGGCCGACGTCATTGTCATCGTCGGCACCCCGTTTGACTTCCGTATGGGTTACGGCAAGCGTTTGCGGGCGGATGCGACCGTGGTGCAGATCGACATGGATTACCGCACGGTCGGCAAGAACCGCGATATTTCGCTGGGGTTGGTGGGTGATGTCGGCCGCATCCTGCAGGCCGTCATGGATGCTAGCAGCGGTCGAACGGACAACGGCGCAAAGAGGCGCGCGAGCTGGCTGCAGGAGCTGCGCGTAGCCGAGGGCAAGGCGTACGAAAAGCTGCTGCCGGAGCTCAAATCCGACTCCACGCCCATCAATCCCTACCGCGTGGCCTTTGAGCTCAACGAATTTCTGACCGAGGACACGATTTACATCGGCGACGGTGGCGATGTGGTGACTATCAGCGCGCAGGCGGTGCAACCGCGCTCGCCGGGCCATTGGATGGACCCGGGACCGCTGGGCACGCTCGGTGTCGGTGTGCCATTCGCGATCGCGGCGAAGCACGTGCATCCCGAGAAGGAGGTGTTGTGCTACTTCGGTGACGGGGCGCTGGCGATGACCGGTTGGGACTTCGAGACTGCAGTGCGGTTCGAGCTTCCGTTCCTCGGTGTGGTTGGCAACAACTCGGCCATGAACCAGATTCGCTGCGGCCAGATAATGAAGTATGGCAAGGAGCGCGGTGACATCGGCAACACGCTGGGCGACGTACCCTTCGGCAAGTTCGCCGAGATCCTCGGGGGTTATGGCGAGGAGGTGCACGATCCCAAGGACATCCGCCCTGCATTGGAGCGCGCGCGCGAGGCCGTCGCTTCCGGGAAACCGGCCCTGGTCAATATCTGGGTGGATATCGACGTCTGGGCGCCGGGCACGCGAAACCAGACCATGTACAAGTGACCAGCGGGTTCGGCCGCAATCGGGGTGCTGCGCGCGATCGCGCTAACGGTAACGTTTTTTGTCGGATATTCGCAACACCTGTTTAGCTTAGAGGGGCACCGATGGGCAAGGCTTTGGATGGAGTGCGCATCCTGGACATGACACACGTGCAGTCGGGGCCGACTTGCACGCAGCTGCTTGCTTGGTTCGGCGCCGACGTGATCAAGGTGGAGCGCCCGGGGGTGGGCGATGCCACCCGCGGCCAGCTGCGCGACATCCCGGATGTCGACAGCCTTTATTTCGCGCTGCTCAACCACAACAAGCGCAGCCTCACGCTCAACACCAAGAGCGAACGCGGCAAGCAGATCTTTACCGAGCTCATCAAACATTGCGACGTGATGGTGGAGAACTTTGCCCCAGGCGCGCTCGACCGCATGGGATTCACCTGGGAACGGATCCAGGAGATCAACCCGCGTATGATATATGCCTCCATCAAGGGGTTCGGGCCGGGGCCGTACGAGGACTGCAAGGTTTACGAGAACGCGGCGCAGTGCACCGGCGGCGCCGCCAGCACCACCGGTTTCGACGACGGCCCGCCGCTGGTGACCGGTGCGCAGATCGGCGACACCGGTACCGGTTTGAATGTCGCGATCGGCATCCTGGCGGCGCTGTTCCAGCGTGAGAAGACAGGACGCGGTCAACGTGTGACCTGCGCGATGCAAGACGGCGTGCTCAACCTGTGTCGTGTCAAGCTGCGCGATCAGCAACGCCTTCAGCGCGGCCCACTCAAGGAGTACCCACAGTATCCCAACGGGAGCTTCGGTGACACCGTGCCGCGTGCCGGTAACGCCTCCGGCGGCGGTCAGCCCGGCTGGATCGTGAAGTGTGCGCCGGGTGGCCCCAACGATTACATCTACGTCATCATTCAGCCACAGGGCTGGGAACCGCTGATGAAAGTGATCGGCCGCCAAGACCTGATCGAACACCCAGACTGGGCCACGCCCCAGGCCAGGCTGCCGAAGCTCGACCAATGCTTCGCCTTGATCGAGGAGTGGACCAAGATCAAGAACAAGTTCGAGGTTATGAATACGCTCAATCCGTTGAACGTGCCGTGCGGGCCGATCCTGTCCATGAAGGAGCTGGCGGAGGAACCGTCGCTGCGTGCGAGCGGTACGGTCGTAGAGGTAGATCACCCGACCCGCGGCCCATACCTGACGGTCGGCAATCCTATCAAGCTTTCGAGCTCGCCGTCGGAGGTGACACGCTCGCCACTGCTCGGCGAGCATACGGACGAAGTGCTACGAGAGGTCCTGGGCTACGACGACAGCGAGATCGCCGCGGCGCGCGACGAGGGTGCTGTGTAAGCGCGCACCTTGACTGTCTTAGAGGAGGAGTCATGCGAATCATCGTGAACGGGCAGCAGGCCTACGGGCAAGCCGTCCTCGAAGCACTGCTGGAGCGCGGCGAAGATGTGGTCGGCGTGTACACCGCGCCGGACAAGGAGGGCCGCAGGACTGACCCGTTGAAAGAGTACGCTCTTTCCAAAGACCTGCCGGTGTTCCAGCCGGCCTCCTTCAAGAAAAAAGAGATCTGGGAGCAGATGGCCTCGCTCAAGCCTGAACTGGGCGTAATGGCCTATGTAATATTACTGGTGCCGGAGGAGGCCCTGAACGTCCCTACTCACGGGACGATCCAGTACCATCCGTCGTTGTTACCCAGGCACCGTGGGCCGAGCTCTATCAACTGGCCGATCATTCAGGGAGAGCGAAAGACCGGGCTGAGTATTTTCTGGCCCGACAGCAGCTTGGATACGGGACCGATTTTGCTGCAGAAAGAAGTGGAGATTTCTGAGGATGACACCCTGGGCAGCGTCTACTTCGACAAGCTGTTTCCGCTCGGTGTGCAGGCGATGATGGATGCCGTCGACCTGGTGCGTGACGGCAAGGCGCCGAAGATCCCGCAGGATGACTCGCAAGCGACCTATGAGAGCTGGTGCAAGAAATCCGACGTGGAGATCGGCTGGAACAAACCCGTGGGTGAGGTCTACAACCTGATCCGGGGTGCCAACCCGCACCCCGGGGCGTGGACGACGTTTGACGGGAAGAAGTTGGACATTTATGACTGTGCGAAGCTATCTGACGGAGGTGGCGAGCCCGGTGAAATATCGAACGTGAGCGATAGTGGGTTCCACGTTGTCGCCGCCGGCGGACGGATCGAGGTGAAGCGGGTTCGCCCGGAAGGCGGCAAGAAAATGACCGCAAGTGAGTTCACGCAAGCCGCCGGGCTGAGCGATGGCGCGCGCCTGGGTTAACGAAGACTGACGAGCGACCGCTCGCCGAAACAATAAGGAATATTGCCACATGAGTTCAAGCTGTGCCCCCAAAAGCGACATCGAGATTGCGCGCGAAGCGAACATCAAACCCATATCTGAAATAGGCGAACGCCTTTCAATCACGAACGAGGCGCTGTTCCCCTATGGGCACACCAAGGCCAAGATTAGCTATGACTTCATCAGGTCAGTCCAGGATCGACCCAACGGCAAGCTCGTCCTGGTAACAGCGATTACGCCGACCCCGGCCGGGGAAGGCAAGACCACGACATCGGTAGGATTGGTTGATGGCCTGAACCGCATAGGCAAGCAGGCCATGGTGTGCCTGCGTGAGCCCAGCCTTGGCCCCTGTTTCGGCGTCAAAGGCGGTGCTGCCGGGGGTGGTTACGCCCAGGTCGTGCCAATGGAAGACATTAACCTGCATTTCACCGGCGATCTGCATGCGATCGGCACGGCACACAACCTGCTCTCTGCTTTAGTCGATAATCATGTCTATTGGGGCAATCAGCTTGGTATTGACTCGCGACGTATAACGTGGCGCCGGGTGATGGACTTGAATGAACGCGCCCTGCGCAGCACTGTTGTATCACTCGGCGGAATCGGGAACGGGTACCCGCGCGAGGACGGCTTCGACATCACCGTCGCGTCTGAAGTGATGGCCATCTTCTGCTTGGCCACCGACCTGGCCGACCTGGAGAAACGCCTGGCTAATATCCTGATCGGGTACACACGCGAAAGAAAACCGATCCACGCCCGTGATCTCAAGGGCTCGGGCCCCATGAGTGTGCTGCTGAAGGACGCGTTGATGCCGAATCTGGTGCAGACGTTGGAGAACAATCCTGCGTTTGTGCACGGCGGCCCATTCGCCAATATTGCGCATGGCTGTAACTCGGTCATGGCTACCAGCACGGCGCTCAAGCTAGCGGATTACGTCGTGACTGAAGCGGGTTTCGGCGCCGATCTGGGTGCGGAGAAATTTTTCGATATCAAGTGCCGCAAGGCGGGGCTCAAGCCCGACGCGGTCGTGATCGTCGCTACCGTGCGTGCGCTAAAAATGCACAGCGGTGTTGCCAAAGGCGAGCTCGATAAAGAAAACGTCGAGGCGGTCACGGCGGGGTGCGCTAATCTGGCGCGCCACGTGCGCAACATCAAGGCCTTTGGGGTGCCGGCGGTTGTGGCGATCAATCGCTTCACTGCCGACAGCGATGCCGAGATCAAGGCGATCAGCGACATCAGCGCCGAGTATGACGCGCAGGCGGTGGAGTGCACGCATTGGGGCCAGGGGGGCGCCGGGGCGCAGGCGCTGGCGCAGCAGGTTGTCGGGCTGGTGGAGAGCGGCGAGGCCGATTTCGAGCTACTTTACCCCGATGAGATGCCGTTGTGGGACAAGGCAAGGACCGTCGCCACGCGCGTGTACGGCGCGGACCAAATCAGCGCAGATCAGAAGGTGCGCAATCAGTTCGAGCAACTTCAAGACGCGGGCTATGGCCACTTTCCAATTTGTATGGCGAAGACGCAGTACAGTTTTTCCGCCGACCCGAGCCTGAAGGGCGCGCCAAGCGGATTCAGCGTTCCGATTCGCGAGCTGCGGCTGTCGGCTGGCGCAGAATTCCTTGTGGTCATCTGTGGTGAGGTCATGACCATGCCCGGTTTGCCCCGGGTCCCTGCGGCGAACCAAATCTACATGAACAATGACGGTCAGATCGAGGGGCTGTTCTGACGCGCCCCCGCGGCGTCGCCGCAAACGACTGACTCAGATCAATGCCAGTTGTTGATGCGTGCTGGTATGTTGTCACTAATATAATAGACGCAGGTTGATGGCGATAAAGAAAATATTGGTGCCATTGCGAGGAAATGCGCGCAATCAGGTAGTGTTGGAGACGGCGCTCGCGGCGGCGCAGCGTTTCGGCGCTCACCTGGAGGCGCTCTACGTTCGCGCCGACCCGCGTTATGTGCTGCCCTATGCGACGCTTGCCATGTCCGGCAGCATGAAGAAGTCGGTGCTGGAATCGGCGCGCCGCAGCGCAGCTGAGCAAGCCGACAAGGCACGCACTGCATTCGAGAGGTTTTGTGCCAAGCACGACGTCCCCATCGTCAAGCGGCCGCCCGCCAAAACGCCGGTTTCCGCATCCTGGCGTGAGGAGGTGGGCAAAGAAAGTGATGCCGTGGCGCAACGCGGTTTGTTCACAGACATGATTGTTGTATCAAGACCTACCGCCCCGTCTCCGGCGCCGGACGTCCTGGAGGCGGCCTTGCTGCAAACGGGGCAACCGGTGCTCATCGTACCGCCAAAGTTGCACGAGTGTGTCGCCAACAACATCGCGATCGGTTGGAATGCCAGCGCTGAAGCGGCGCGCGCTATCGTTGCGGCCATGCCTTGCCTCACTGTGGCCGATGCCGTCACGATCCTGATCTCAACGAAACGGGTGGCGAGCGGAAAAGATCTGGCCGATTACCTAGCCTGGCATGGCGTGAAGGCACGCGTGCGTCAGTTCCACGTCGGAAAGCGCGCGGTCGGTGCGATACTGCTGGCGGAAGCCAGCTCGCTCAAAGCCGATCTGCTGGTCATCGGCGGGTATAGCCACGTGCGCGCGCGCCAGCTGCTGTTCGGCGGTGTCACGCGCCACATTCTAGCGGCCGCCGAGATTCCGGTGCTGATGGCGCACTAATTCAGTAGCGGGTGTCGGGTTGCGAGTAGCGAGGACTTTGAAGTCGTCGCTTTTGCTTTTTCCCTAGCTACCAGCCACTCGTTACTAGCAGGCCGCTGAAAAACTCTTTTCAGCGGCCTGCTAGCTACTGACTTTCAGAACGATCTTTCCAAAATGCCGGCTCTCCTCCATCATCCGATGGGCCTTTGCCACGTCTTCCAGAGCAAAGGTCGCCGATATCAGCGGCACGATGGTCCGCGCTGCTAGTTTCGGCACCACGGTCCTGATGAATTCCGCGGTGATCTCTGCTTTTTCCGCCACAGGGCGGGAGCGCAGAACCGAGCCGATGATACGTTGACGCCTGACCATCATCAGCGCCAGATTCACCTCGGCTTTGGTGCCGCCGATCACGCCGATGACCACGAGCCTGCCGCCGATCGCGAGCGCCTTCATGTTTTGCGGTAAATACGCGGCACCCACATGGTCCAGGATCAGGTTGACCCCGCCGCCGGTATCGGCCTTGATCTCCTCGGCGAAGTCCTGTTCGCGGTAATTGATTACGAGGTGGGCGCCTAGATCTTTAACGCGCTCGAGCTTCTGCGGCGATGCCGTGACAATGATCCTGGCACTCGGTGTGAGCGTCGCGCAAAGTTGAATCGCAGCCGTATTCACGCCACCGCCACCGCCGTGCAGGAGTATGCTTTCGCCGTCTTCGAATCCGCCAATCAGAAAAATATTCAGGAAAGCAGTGATGTAGGTCTCGCAAACGCAAGCGGCCTGCTCGAAGCTCATGGAATCAGGAATGCGGATCAGGTGTGTGGCGTAGGCTACGGCGTACTGTGCATAGCCGCCGCCTGCCACGAGACACATTACGCGATCGCCTGTGCTCCAACCGTTTACGCTGGGACCGATCTCGTCGATGGTCCCCGCCACCTCCAGACCGAGAATGTCCGACTCACCTTTCGGTGGCGGATAGTTCCCTTGTCGCTGGATGATATCCGGGCGGTTAACCGAGGTCGCCCTGACGTTTACCAGGACCTGGCCCTCACCAGGCGACGGCTTCGGGACGTCGCCGATCTTGAGAACGTCCAATCCCCCGAATCCGTCGAGCAGCACGGCCTTCATTACGCATCAACCCCCGTTAAAAGCTGGGTCGGTTTTAACATAGCGAGGACCCCATTGAAATGGGATAACGGTGCAGATGCCGCCTGGCCGCACAGGATGCAGCCAAGCGGCCATGGGGCGCTAGGCAAGCCGATGCAGTTAACTCAGACTGCCTGCGCAATGCGCGCGAGCGCTGCCGGACGGGCGCCACGCTCGATTGCTTGCGGCGCGATGCATACGTCTTCGTCCTGGATGGTTTTGGCAAGCAGTTTGATGCAAGCGTACACCGCGCTCATGTAAGGTGTTGGCGTATGGGTCAGTTCGCCCAACTCCACCACCGCGCCGATCAGGGCGTTCGCCTCCAACGTCTTGCCGGACTGGACATCCTGGAGCATGGACGTTTTGTGTTTGCCGACCTTCTCGGCACCGGCGATGCGCTTCTCCAGCGGCACCCGAAACGTTACGCCCAGCTTGTTAGCGATCGCCTGCGCTTCGGTCATCATCATGGTTGCGAGCTCGCGGGTAAGCGGATACTGACAGATATCAACCAGCGTTGAGTGCGTAAGCGCACTTATGGGGTTGAAAGTCAAATTTCCCCACGCCTTTAGCCACAGCTCGGAGCGAATGTCCGCGAGAATCGGCGACTTGAAACCGGCTTTGACCAGCATGGCCGAAATCACCTGGGCGCGCTCGGACTCGGAGCCATCGAGCTCGCCGATGGGGAAGCGAACGCCTTCGATATGGCGGATGATCCCCGGGGCGACGATCTCGGCGGCAGGGTAGGGGATGCAGCCTATGATCCGGTCAGCGTCTATGTTGGCCGCGATTACGCCCTGCGGATCGACGGCCTTGATTGGCAGGCCGTCTAGATCGCCACCGTGTTTATGGAAATACCACCAGGGAATGCCGTTCTGGGTCGTTACAACGACGGTGTCGGGTTTGAACAGGGCGCGCAGATTGGCTGCGATCGGCTCGATCTGGTGCGCCTTGACGGCCAGGATGACCATATCTTGAGGCCCGGCCTGCACCATACTGCTGGTCGCGTGGGCATCGGCCGCCACATACCCGCTGCCGTCCTGCATGGTCAGCTTCAGGCCGTTTCTTTTGATCGCCTCGAGGTGAGCACCGCGGGCTATCAGGGTCACGTCCTCACCCGCTAGCGCGAGCTTTACACCGAGCATGCCACCGATTGCACCGGCACCGACAATACACACCTTCATAGCCTGTCCTCCGAGCGATATGCACGCGCTGAACGCGGCCACAACGAACGTCCGCATAGGCCATGGCCGCGCTACCCAGTCGCCATCCTCGCCGCTGGCAATGCCCGGCCGCACTGCAACCTACGGCGCTTGCGAGCGACAGAGAAATCTTAGTGAAGGCAGGGTGTATTTGACAAAACAATTATTTCAATATTTAGAATTGAAATTTCCAATCATCGGGTCTCGCGACCGCAGCGTCGCCCGCTTTCTGCTCAGATCCGCTGTGGTTGCGGCCATCCAGGAGCACCGCACGGAGATGGCTAGATGGAATATTTCACCGCTGAGCACGAAACGCACGACTCCAGGGACGGAGGAGGTAGA
>FXBF010000273.1_pt1 | contig 17143 bp, 15 predicted proteins | sample 5335321 | NCBI WGS metagenome assembly FXBF01 (sample SAMEA103928391, study PRJEB20085) | sediment metagenome | isolation source: sediment
AGTACATCGAGGAGGCGAAGGATCTGCCGGTGTCCGAGCTGCTGACCTCTTCCCTACCCGCCTATAGATCCTTTGTGGACGCTGGGTATGCGTCTTGGGTAGAGGCGGACTGGGAGACCAGCCTCGGGCATCTGCAGGGTGCCGTCAGGGAGGATCCACAGTTCGCGATGGCATACGTCCTTCTGTTCGGCGTCTATACGACCCTGAACGACACGGAGAACGGCGAAAAGGCTCTGCAGGATGCCATGCGGCTCCTCTACAGCCTGCCCGAACGTGTCCAGTTCCAGGTCAAGACCATCTACTACTGGTTGATCAGGCAGGACACAGAAAAGGCACTGGTCGCCGCGGGGATGTATGCCGAGCTGTTTCCGCACGACATCCAGGCCCATCTCATGCTGGCCGAGTTCTACGGCATGAAGCGAGAAAGGGAAAGAGCGATCTCTGCCTTGCAGAGAGTCCTGGAGCTCGATCCCGGTCGCGTCGACGCGCTCCTGGGTATCGGGGATCTGCTCGAATCCCAGGGCGAATTCGAGGCGGCGCGAGATTACTATTACAAGTACGCGGACCAGGCACCCACCGATCCCAGTTCCTTCCTCACGCTCGGTGACCTGGACAGGCTGCTGGGAGAGCACGAGGCGGCCAAGCAGCAATATGAGAAAGCGTTGGTCATCGACCCCGACAACGTTGTCGCGCTGACGCGGGTCGCCGATGTGGAGAGGGAGCTCGGCCGCTTCCCGCGCGCTCTAAGAGGCTACGACGAAGCGCTCGCTGCGAGCGTGACGCCTGAACAGCGCGCGCAGATCTACGCAGCGCTCGGGTCCTACTACCGGTTGAGGGGGCAACCAGCCACGGCCGTCGACCACATGCATCTCAGGTGGGCGGAGCTCGAGAAGTACCGGGGCCCCTTCAGCCTGCTGCAGCTAAAGCTCCAGGACCTCGACACCTACGTCATTGCCGGGCTAACGGAGGCGGCTCGTGATACGCTCGCTTCCATCGCCGGTCAGCTTTCACCACCGTTTGACGTGCTGCTGCCGCTGGGTCAGATGGAAATCTATCTGGAGCTGGAGGATGCGGACTCGATGGAGGTGGCCATCGCAGGGCTCGAGCGGTTCATCGAAGCATTCGGAATCGAGGACGTAAGGAGTTTGATCGTCTATGCTCAGGGTCGTATCCTCGAGATCCGCGGCGATTGCGAGCAGGCGATCGTGAGCTATAGGAGGACGCTGGAGCTGGAGCCCGGAGAGACCGTCCCCAACAGGGATATCGGCCGCTGCTCCAGAAAGCTCGGCAGACTCGATGAGGCTGAGGCACACCTGAAGCGTGTACTCGATATCCACCCCTTCGACCCGCTGGCGCACTACGAGATCGCCCTCGTCTACTCCGACATGGGAGATCGGGAGAAGGCGCTCGAGCACCTGGGGACCGCCCTTGAGGTCTGGTCCGATGCCGATCCCGCTTATAAGCCCGCGCGTGAGGCGCGAGACAAGCTCGCCGAGCTGGAGCCGAATCCTACATCCTCTCGATAATCGCCTCCCCGAACCCGGAGCACGACAGCTCGTTCACGTGCTTGCGACCCTCGCGCTTCATCAACCGCGCCAGGTCGTAGGTCACGTGGCCGTCCTTGATGGACCGCTCCATGCCGGCGATGATCAGATCGGCCGCTTCGTTCCACCCCATGTGGTTGAGCATCATCACCGCCGAGAGGATCAGCGAGCCCGGGTTCACCTTGTCCATCCCGGTGTACTTGGGAGCGGTACCGTGGGTCGCCTCGAAGAGGGCCACCTCGTCGGACATGTTGGCGCCGGGCCCCAGCCCCAGGCCGCCCACCAGCGCGATGGCGGCGTCTGAAAGGTAGTCGCCGTTCAGGTTGGGCAGGGCGAGAACGCTGTATTCGTCCGGCCGGGTCTGGATCTGCTGGAAGATCGAGTCGGCGATGCGGTCCCTAACGAGGATCTTCCCTTCGGGCATCACCCCGTCCAGCTCGTCCCACAGTTTCTTCTCCGTAATCGTGACATCGCCGAACTCCCTCTCGGCCAGCTCATAGCCCCACTTGGCGAAAGAGCCCTCGGTGAACTTCATGATGTTGCCTTTGTGCACCAGCGTCACCGATGGGAGGTTCCGGGTCACCGCCCACTGCAGCGCCTTGCGGACCAGGCGCTCGGTGCCGAACACGGATATCGCTTTCACACCAATGCCGGAATCCGAGCGGATCTCACGACCGGTCCTCTCCTTGATCAGCCCGATGATGGACAGGGCTATGTCGCTGCCGGCCTCGAAGTCGTATCCCGCGTACACGTCCTCGGTGTTCTCTCGGTAGATGATGAAGTTCACCTTGTCCGCGTACTTGTTGGGCGCCGGCACGCCCTCGAAATAGCGGATGGGGCGCACGCAGGCGAACAGGTCCAGGTGCTGGCGGAAGCGGACGTTGATGGAGCGGAAGCGCTCCGTCACGCCGTCGTCCTTGCCGCACTTGTCGCAAATTCCGGGATGGTATTGCTGGTGGGCGCAATGCAGGCAGACGTGGGTCTCCTCACCGATGGGAGTCGTGAAGGGTCCCTTGATGGCGACCCGCAGGTAGCGGATGGCTTCTGCCGTCTGCTCGGGGAATTCGCTGCCATAGTGGTGCAGCCCCTCCAGGCCCGCGTAGAGCGGGCACCAGGCGATGCCGCGCTTGCCGTCGTACGCCTTCGCCACCGCCGTGTCCACGACCTTCCGCATCACCGGGGTTATGTCCAGGCCGATCCCGTCGCCGCGCAGCACGCCGATGATCGGGTGGTCGCCGATGATCAATTCGCCGTCACGAAACTCGATCAGATCACCTTCCGGGATCTTGACTTCCTTCAAGTCCATCACGCTCTTCCTTTTGTGGAGCACCGACTGGGGCAGGATCGCGCCGCATCATAAGACTACGTGGCGACTGAGACAATATGGGTCGCCCGGTCTTCGGCGCCTATTCCCGCTGAGCACCCGAGCCGCCGCCTCCAGAGCTGCAGTTTCCTGTGACAGGTGATTGAAGCAGATTTGGGCCGGCGATCAGGAGGTGAGACTCGCGTGAAATCGATGACGGTCACGGCGTGGAGTCGTCCGGCGATGGCCCTCGCCGTAGCCCTGACGGCTTTCGAGCCGGCCGGCCGGCCACAGCCCGAAATGCCGGCGGCGTTCGTGTTCCTCCCCGACTGGGGGCTGGAGGAGCCGTCCCGGATTCGCCGGGGCCAGGTAAGCCTGATACGTGAAAGCTCCGGTCCGCGCCTGGCGGTCTATTTCCTGACCGACGAATCCCCGCCCTCCTACTCGAGCCGCTTCATCAGCGCGACGCCGGTCTTCAGCGGCAACACGCTGGTCGTCGCCGACTTCGCTTCCGGAAGCCGAAACCTGTTGGGCGGCTACTTCAGCTCGTTTCAGCGCCCGCCCTCCCAAGCGCAAGCCACGTTGGCCGCGGCGCCGGATGGCCGACGGGCGCTGCGCTTGACCTATCGGAAAAAAGAGGGGAGCTATTCCGGAGCCTGGGTCCACCTCTTCGACTACACGGTCCGCCCGGGCGAGCGACGCTACCTCGATGCGCGTCCGTTCTCCGTGTTCAGCTTCTGGGTGCGTGGCGCGCGAGGCGGCGAGCGGCTTCTGCTCAAGTTCGCCGACGCCGAGTGGGAGCAAAAGGAAGACGCCTTCGCGATCGGAGGGCTGGGTGATTTCCTTCCCAGCGGACAGGTAGAGACCTGGTGGCAACGAGCGGTGGTGCCTTTGGACCGCATGCCGACGCGGATCAGCCGTTCCTTCCTGGCCTCCGTCGTATTCGAGGGCGCGGGCGCGGGGGCCGGCCAGATCTATATCGGTTCACTGGCGTTCTCGCTGGAGGCGGCTCCGCTTCCCCCACTGCCCGAGCGGCCGCCGGAGCCGGACCTGACCGTCCGACCGCGCCTCAAGGCCACATGGGTCTGGAACACGGCCGAGCTGCTGGACGACTCGGGCCAGCGCGAGGAGTTGCTCGGTTACCTCGACGAGGAGGAATTCGATCGCGTCTTCCTGCAGCTGCCCGGCCCGCCGGGCGAACGGCTTCCTGAAGCTGGGCTCGAAGTGGACGAGCGGCTCAGGCCCCTGCTTGCCGATCTGAATCGACTCGGGGTCGAGGTCTACGCCCTCGACGGGTTCAAGGACTACGCCCTTCCCGCCTATCACCCGGCTTTGCTGCGGACCATCGACAACGTGATACGCTACAATCGGGGGTCGAGACCTGAGGAGCGATTCTACGGGTTCCATTACGACATCGAGCCCTACCTCTTGCCGGGGTTCAACGGCCCGCGCCGTGAGACGATCCTGCAGGGCTATCTGGAGCTCGTGGCCGAGAGCGCGCGCCGGGCCCGGGAAGCCGGGCTGTCCTACGGCCTGGACATCCCGTTCTGGTACGATGCCCTCAACGAGTACACCTATGAGCCGGTCACGGTGGAATTCGGCGGCGTCCGGAAGCCGGCCAGCCATCATGTGATCGACCTCGTGGACGAGCTGACCGTCATGGACTACCGGACTACGGCTTTCGGCGCCGATGGCACCGTCCGCCACGCCGAGGACGAGCTGGCCTACGCCGCCTCACAGGGGAAGCCGGTGCTCATCGGACTGGAAACTTCGCCGCTCCCGGACGAGGAGCTGCTCGACTTCGCTGGGACGGCGCGCGCGGGTCTCCCGATGCAGCTTCCCGAGCAGGGACTGGTGGCGATGGCGGCGAGCGGCGATTCGAGCCTGGTCATCCTCGTCCGGGCGGCGGAGAGGGGTGGAGAAGACGGGACTCTGGATGAACTGGCCGGCTGGCTCCGGCAGCAAGGAGCGGATCCCCAGGCCACTTTCTGGTGGCCCATCTCAAAGAGCACCTCCGTTCCCGGCGACAAGCTCAGCTTCGCCGACCTCGGCGTCACTCAGCTCCGGGGTGTCATGCGGGAGACGGCCCGGGAGCTCTGGCGCTACGACTCCTTCGCGGGCTTCGCCCTACATCACGCCTGGAGCCACAAGAAGCTCGTCGATCAAGACTAGCATCAGACGCACTTGCCGACCATCAGCGGCAGACCGAGCTTGGAGGGACCAGACGTTGTGACTACTGGGCACGCTGGTGTTCGCGGCCGAGCGAACCGCTCATCAAGGCGTGCTTTCGTGTTTCGCTCCTAGCGGGAGGCGTTCATGGACGAGAAGAAGCGCGACGAAACCCGGCGGATGCTCAAGATCTTCGGCATCGCCGTCACCGATTTCGAGGAAGAAAGCAAAGAGCTACTGAGCCGGGTCCAGTCGCTGGAGGCCGGGGCCAGTGAGGAACTCGTCGGCACGCTCCGAGACCTACTCGAGCTCATCTCCGAGACCAATGAAAAGTGGCAGACAGCGACCGAGTACCTGTTCGGGCTGCAGCGCCGGGTGTTGGCGGATGTAGTTCGGCTGCTGTCCTAGTCCACCATGAGTGCCCGTCCCACGCCCTTTCCCGCCCCGCTCGAAGCCTTCGTGGAACTCTTCGATCAAGAGGCGTTCTGGGCGAGTCACGAGGTGCTCGAGGGGTCCTGGCGCGAGACCGATAGCGACTTCTACCACGGGCTGATCCTCTACACCAGCGCCTTCGTCCACGTTCGGAGGGGGAATCGCTCACAAGGGAGCACCCGGACGCGCCCGACTAATCGGCAGGCATGCGGGCCACCCGGCGGAACTTCTTGAAAGAAGCCGCTAGGCCGGCAGCGTCTCGCGCTTGAACTCGAAGCCGTAGGTGGCCAGCTCCTCCAGAGCAGGCTTGTAGAGTGAGGGGAGCGTCGGCGGCATGAGCGCCCCGGTTTCCGTGATTGCACCCTCCAACACGAGGCGCGCGGCCACGGCCGCGGGCAGCGCTACGGCCCGGGACATCGCGGAGTCGCCGTGGGGGATCCCCTCCACGCGCATGGTGGCGAGCTTCCGCTCACGCCGACCATCCGGAAACTCCGCCAGAACGTCGATATGAAGAATGATCATGTCCCGTTCGTGCGGCTCGTACGACATCCTCGCGAGCATACGATCCAGCAGCACATCGAGGTTGGTTCCCTTAGGGATCGGAACGGGCCGCTCATCAAAGAGGCCCAGCCACTTGAGCCGGTGGATGATGTCAGCATTGTCATCCACCTCGAGGTATCCGGCGACAGCCGGCTCCAGCGCCTCGGTCGACGTGGCGCCGATCAACGAGGCCATGAAATCCCTGTAGGTCGTGCCGGCCAGATCCCTTTCCTCCTCCGACTCCATAAGGCCGAGGGCCTGGATGTTCCGCATGTTGTTGCAGTAGCCGGAAAAGCGCAGCAGCCCCCGATAGAACGAGACATCGGCGGGCAGCCCGAACGGCTTCATATACTTCTCGACGTCTTTATTGGGATACGACTCGAACGTGCCGAGTCCTTTGATATCGATCAGCCGGAAATGCTCGAAGAGCCGATCGCCCGGCACGTCGATCTTCTTTCCGTTGACGAAGTACGCGGCCGCGGTCTGGGCCGCCACGAAGACCGTTCGAGGATCCCACGAGAACTTGTAGCCCATGGGGTTTCGGTTGTACTCGAAGGCGGGAAGCCCGGTCCCGTAGGAGTTCAGGTTGACGACTTTGCCGCCCTGTTCCCTCGTCTCTTCCAGGAGAAGTTGAGTCCCGAAGTGATCCATGCCCGGGACTTCGCCCAGCTCGTTGAGAATCAGGATGCCCTTTTCCTTCGCCTCCTGATCGAGGGCGACCAGCTCGGGAATCTCGTACGACGTGGTGAGCATGCTCTTTCCCTGGCGCAGGCACGCTCGCGCAACATGGATGTGCAGCGGCTTCGGTACCATGCTGATCGCCAGATCCGCTTCCGCGATGACACCATCCAGTACGTCCGTCCGATCGACCGGCCAGTGAACCGCTTTCCCCTGTGGTCTGCCGGCGATCACCTTCTCCGCCTTGGAAAGCGTCCGGTTCGCCACGATGACCTCGTACCCACACTTCTCGATGAAATAGACCACCATGGGCCTGGTCATCATCCCAGCGCCAATGATTGCCACCGTGGTCATCGTCTTGTCCGCCTCGCCCGTAGAGAGAAATGACTGCGTACGCTGAACGCCTAACGTAGATCGACTGCCTCTTTAACGGAAGCAGCCCAGCCCGCGAGCACGCGGCTGAGGTCGAACGTCGGGCAGTAGCCCTGAGCGGGCTACTGCTTTCGGAAGTATGTCCTCTCGCCCACTAGTAGCCGATCGCCCCGGAGATCCAGGGCCAGGGATCGCTGTCCACTTTGGCCCTTGAAGATCAGCCTGCCGCCGACGACCGTGTACCTGCCGTGGTCGCTCTCCTGACCGGCGAGCGAGGGATCATCGATGCGGCCCCGCGCTTCCGCGGCGAGGTAGATCGCCGACTTCCAGACGAACGTCTCGATGCCGTCGAACTCGAAGAGATCGTCGATACCGGGGGGCCTCTCGCCCGGGACGTCGTCGCTGGGAGGCTTCCCGGTACGGTAGTTGGCCCACGTTCCGGCTAGCGCCGCGACTACCTGCTGGTCGATGTCGGGTGGGCGCGCGGCGATGCTCATCGCTATTCGCTCAATCGTCTCCCTCAGGACCGGGTACCAGGTGGGCGTCGTCAAGCCGAGAACGACAACCCCGGTGCCGTAGTCGGTAAAGACCGCGGCCAGGCGGGCTCGAACAGGGTCACCGGACCTGCTGTTCCCATCGTAGGCCGCAAACACCCCCGGATATCCAGCGATGATCGCCTCGGTAGGCCCCTCGACCGGCTCACCGACCAGGCTCGCCATCTGGGCGAACGCGTCGAGATCCAGCAGCACGTCATCCAAACCCTCGTATAACCCGGGCGCGATGAAGATGGACCCGGTCTCCGACCTCGAGCTGAGCACGTGCATGCGGCCTGCCGTCTGCACCACATACCAGTCGGGCGGCATATCGTACTCGATGCCCCAGCTCGGGAACTGCCGGGTGTTCTGCGCCACGGATTCAGCCGGGCGCGCAGCGAACGCTGCGATTATGGCCAGAAGCCCTACAGCCATCACACGTGTACGCACCGATCCCCCTTCCTCGCACGGGTCAACCGCCGCGTGATCTTAGCCGGCGACGCCCAATCATGCGCCCCCGAGCGCCCGGCATCAAGTTCACGTCCGGACGCCCGCCAGGTCTTGCCGGAGCGTACGGCGACCGGCATCCTATCCCCCGGCTCTTTCCATGCGGTAACCCGGAGGTTCCGGCCTTGAGCTACAAGGACATCCTGCTGGAGGTCGAGGACGGCGTCGGTACCCTTACGCTGAACCGTCCCGAGGTGCTGAACTCCTTCGCGAACCAGATGCGTCGGGAGACCGCTGCCGCCGTGCAGGAATTGAGCGAGCGCGACGATGTGCGTGTGATCGTGATCACCGGGGCGGGCCGCGGCTTCTGTGCCGGCGCCGATGTTACCTACCTGAAAGAGATCGTCGACAGCCGGGACGAAGGAGGTCTGCGTGACCTGGTGAACGCGGGCCGCACCGTGGTGACCTCGATACGAAACGCTCCGCAGCCGGTGATCGCCTCCGTGAACGGGCCGGCTGCCGGCGCCGGTGCGAACCTCGCTCTGGCCTGCGACATCCGCATCGCCAGCGACCGCGCCTCCTTCGGGCAGACGTTCAACCGCGTGGGTCTGCACCCGGATTGGGGCGGCACCTACTTTCTGCCCCGTCTCGCCGGGACGGCTGCGGCAGCCGCGCTCTTCTTCACCGGGGAGATGATCCCGGCGCAGGAAGCACACAGGCTGGGCATCTTCAACCGCGTGGTACCGCACGACGAGCTCGCTGGGGAGACGAAGAAGCTGGCGCGGATGCTGGCGGCGAAGCCGCAGCTCGCGCTCAGGCTCGCCAAGCGGGCGATCTACCGCAGCCCGGACGCGGGCATGGAGGAGATGCTCGACTACGAGCTCGACGCGCAGCTGCAGTGCGGCCTCTCTCCCGACGGCATCGAAGGGATCACCGCTTTCGTCGAGAAGCGGGAGCCACAGTTCGGAAAGGGTCGATGAGCGAACGGACGCCGGACATCGAGCGGATCGGCGTGGTCGGCTCGGGCACCATGGGTAACGGGATTGCGCAGGTGGCAGCCATGGCGGGTTACGCGGTGACCCTGTACGATGTGGACCCGGCGATCCTGGACAGGGCCGTCGACCGCATCCGGGCGAACCTCGAGAGAGGCGTGGATATCGGCAAGGTCGAGCCGGAGGTTCGCGACCGCGCGCTGGCCGCCCTCTCCACCACGACGCAGTTGAGCGAAGCGGCGGACGGCGCCGACCTGGTCATCGAGGCCGCCCCGGAAGACATCGACCTCAAGTGCGGAATCTTCGCGAAGCTCGATACGGCTGCCCCGGCCCACGCCATCCTGGCCACGAACACGTCATCGCTCAGCGTCACCAGGATCGCGGAGGCCACTAATCGACCCGGCCAGGTGCTCGGCATGCACTTCTTCAATCCGGTCCACATCATGAAGCTGCTGGAGCTCGTCCGCACCGACTACACGGAGGAGCCCGTTCTGGAAGCCGCGCGAGCGGCCGGCATGGCGATGGGCAAGACGCCGATCGTCGTCAAAGACTCGCCCGGTTTCGCGACGACCCGGCTCGGGCTGACCCTGAGCCTCGAGGCCACTCGCATGCTCGATGAGGGAGTGGCTAGCGCCGAGGACATCGACATCGCCATGGAGCTCGGCTACGGGCACCCGATGGGGCCGTTCAAGCTCGGTGACCTGGTCGGACTCGACATTCGCCTGGCCATCGCGGAGTACATGTACCGCGAAACGGGCAGCGATCTGTTCAAGCCGTCGGAAACGCTCAAGCGGCTCGTCTCGGAAGGCAAGCTGGGTAAGAAGACCGGTGAAGGTTTCTACAAGTGGGACAAAGAGTAGAGGGAGGAACATCGATATGGCAGATGCTGGGGTGGTACTCCTCGAGAAATCGGACCGGGTCGGAACCATAACCGTGAACCGGCCGGACAAGCTGAACGCCCTCAACCCCGAGGTGCGCGTCTCGATCGCGATGGCGCTGGAGCAGCTGCGTCAGGACGACGACGTCCGGGTTGTCATCCTGACAGGGGCCGGCGAAAAAGCGTTCATCGCCGGCGCGGACATCGCCGAGTTCAAGGGGAAGTCCGGCGTGGAAGGGTACCAGTACATACAGACCGGCGACATCTACTCGGCGTTGGAGCGCTTCCCGAAGCCGATCATCGCGATGATCAACGGCTTCTGCCTCGGCGGCGGCTGTGAGGTCGCCATGGCCTGCGACATCCGCATCGCCAGCGAAACGGCGAAGCTCGGCCAGCCGGAGACCAACCTGGGGCTAATCCCCGGAGGCGGCGGCACCCAGCGGCTGCCGCGCCTCATCGGCCAGGGCAAGGCCATGCTGCTGATATACACCGGCGAGATGATTGGTGCGGAGGAAGCCGAGAAGATCGGGCTGGTGGACGAGGTCGTTCCTCAGAACGAGCTCAAGCAACGGACCCTGATGCTGGCCGAGAAGATCGCGGAGAAGAGCCCGGCTTCACTTCAGGCCGCCAAAGAGAGCATACGTGCCGCCTGGCAGATGCCGCTCGACGCCGGCCTCCGCTTCGAGAAGGCGTGGTTCGGCTTGCTCTTCTCCACCGAGGACATGCAGGACGGCGTGGCCGCGTTCCTGGAGAAGAGGAAGCCGGAGTTCAAGGGGCGGTAGAGACGAACACCGTACACCGAACTGTGAATCTCGAGATGGTTTCACACATTCTGTTGATCGGGGTTCGGTATTGGGGTGCTCGTGATTCACTCCAGCACTTCGGCCTGCGGTGTTGGATGTCGGGTGTTCGGTGTTCAACTACCAATAGAGCATGCGAAGTCGCCTGATCCCGTCCCTGGCCGTCCTATACTACCTGGCTATGCTCTTCTTCGTGACCTACCCGGGTTACGTGCCGTTCGATCGGATCCGGCCCTTCGTCTTCGGCATCCCCTTCGCGATGTTCTGGCAGGTCCTCTGGATCTGCGGCGCTATCTTCGTCCTTGCAGGTGTCTTCCTCTGGGAGAAGAGCAGGAGTACCGAACCCGGTGATTCCGGCAACCCGCGATCGTCTCCCCCCCATGCCGGAGGCGAGTGATGGAACGCTGGGTTGTCGTCACGCTGGTCACGGCGGGATACCTGGCGCTGACGCTGGTCATCGGCTGGGTGTCGGGCCGCAAGGCGAGCGACACGGTGACCGGGTACGTGGCCGGCGACCGGGGCTTCGGCCTGCTGGTCATGTACTTCGTGATGGGCGCCATGATGTTCAGCGCCTTCGCCTTCCTCGGCGCGCCGGGCTGGGCCTACAGTCGCGGCGGTGCCGCGTTCTACGTCCTGTCGTACGGGCTCCTCGGGTTCGCCCCCTGGTACTTCCTGGGGCCCTGGGTGGCGCGCGTCGGTCGTGCCTACGGCTATGTTACGCAGGCCGAGCTGCTCTCAGACCGCTTTCGGAGCACCACGCTCTCCGTGCTCATCGCCGTCGTCTCGATCGTCGCCTTCATCCCCTACATCGCGCTGCAGATGAAGGGCGCCGGCATAGTCTTCAACGCGGTGACCGACGGGCACGTCCCCATCTGGGCCGGCGCGCTGGCCGCTTACACCGTGGTCATGCTCTACGTCCTGAAGAGCGGCGTGCTCGGCATCGGCTGGACCAACACGTTCCAGGGGATCTTCATGATGCTGATCGCCTGGGCGCTGGGCATCTGGCTGCCGAATCAACTGTACGGCGGGATCGGCCCGATGTTCGAGCGCCTGGCCGAGTTGCGGCCCGAGCTGCTCACGCCGCCCGGGCTCGACGCGAACGGCGCGCCGTGGGGTTGGGGAGCCTACTCGTCGGCGATCGTCGTGAGCGCCATCGGCGTCACGATGTGGCCTCACCTGTTCATGAAGGCGTTCGCCGCGAAGAACGATGACACCCTCAAGCTGACGATGGTCTTCTACCCGACGTTCCTGCTGTTCCTGCTGCCGCTCTTCTTCATCGCCTTCGCCGGCGTGCTCTTCGAGCCGAAGCCGCCGTCCGCCGACTTCATCCTGCCCCACATGATCCTTCAGACGAACATCGCGCCTGTCGTGGTGGGGCTCTTCAGCGCCGGCGCCTTGGCGGCGAGCATGTCCACCGGAGATGCGATGCTGCACGCCGCCGCATCCATTTACGTGCAGGACATGCACCGCAAGGTCTTCGACCCGAAACTGAGCGATCATAACCGCCGGACGTTGATCCGCGTCGTCGCCGTAATCGTCGGGATCGCCGCCTACTACACGGCGGTGAAAACGCAGTTGTCCCTGGTCGCGCTGCTGTTGGCCGCCTACGGTGCCATCGTCCAGCTCGCGCCTATCACCGTCGTCGCCTTCTTCTGGAAGCGCGCTACCGCTGCCGGCGCGGTGGCCGGGCTGCTGCTGGGCTCGCTCGTCACGCTGTTCCTCTACCTGTTCCCCGAGTACCGGCCCTTCGGCCTGCACGAAGGGATCGTGGGCCTGACGGTGAACTGCACGGCGCTCGTCGTATTCAGCCTGCTCACGAAGCCCCTGCCCGCCGGGCACGTGGATGCCTTCGTGGACACCAGCCGGCAGGCGACCCGAGGCAGGCGCAAGAGCCAGCGCTTTTCATCCTCGAGCCTCGTTTAACAGCGCGCCCCTTCCGCGCATCTCACTCACAGAGACGGCCGCAGTCGTTAGTCATAGATCTACGGATTCGAATGGGAATGTACACACAGCTAGGAAAACAACTCGTCGCGGCGGCGGCCCTGGCGACCGCGGCCCTCGGTGGCGGGCTGAGCGGTTGCGCGACCAGGGCCGCGCCGAACGAGCTCCCGGCCGAGATCCCCGAGCTGCGGGAGGAGGAGCGCGCTCTGCGGGAGGAGATCGCGGCGCTGCGATCGGAGCTGGGCCGGCTCACGGCGGCGCTCGAAGCTGCGGTGGCCGCCGATGCCATCCCGATGCCGCACGCGGTACCTGAGGCGCCGGCCGACCTGCCCTCCGCTGCGACGGCACCGTCCCCTGCCGCAGCGATCGCGGCTCTGCTGGACGAGTACCGGCAAGCCTTGCAGACGGAGGATCTGCAGCTCGTGAGAGCGGTGTACGGAGGGAACCCGCCCGCGGAGGATCTCCGCTACCTGGAGATCTGGTTCAGCAGGACGGACGAGCTTCAGGTCGATATCGATCCCCGGGCGATCGATGTGCTGGACGGAAACGCCAGGGCGGTTGTGCGCCAGACCATGACGTACACGCTCAGCCGGACCCAGGAACGGCGAACCGCCGAGCTCACCGTGCGAATGCAGTTCGAGCGCCGCGGCGATGAATGGCTGCTCACTAGAGCAGACGCGCGCCGCTGACCGCGGCGACCCTGGCGCGTCCCACCGCGGAGGAGGGCACGGCATGAGCTTCGTGCTTCGCCCACCGCGAAGGGAGGGCACTGCGTGAGCCCCGGAGCGGACATTTGGAGCGCAGCGGCCCGTCAGCTATGGCTGCCCGTGCCCGCGCGACATGAAGCGAGGGGCTCACGCGGTGCCCGACCCTTGACCGCGCTCAGGCCGTGCCCTCGCTCTAGTCGTATATGACCGGGCTCCGCTCGAAGAGCAGGTTGGAGCTTGCGTCGAGCCCTAGGAAGATCGGCTCCACTCGGGCGCCCTCCAGCGGCGATTCGGTGTCGGCAAAGCTGGGGCCGGTCCCACCCAACAACATGGGTGAATGGGTCAGCAGCAACTCGTGCACCAGCCGCTCATTGAGAGCGAGTCCCATCAATCTCGGCCCGCCCTCGAACCCGATCGTCATGATCCCCCGGCGCCAGAGCTCGCGCCACATCTCCCTCAGGGGTGATTCCGTGCCCACGACCGTCACGTCCGGCGTGGACTTTCTCAGATCCGCGACTTTGTCCGCGGCGGCACCCGTTACAAACAGGGCGGTCTTGATCTCCGGTTGTTGAAACACCGGCGCGTCGGCTGGGAAATCACCGGATGCTGAGAAGAAGACGTTCAGCGGAGCGTCGTTCCCTTTCTCCCTTCTTCGCCGCTCGATGAGCTCCCGCTCGAGGGGCGCCCCAACAGTCCAATCCGCCCGCAACGTCCCCGCTCCGATCAGGAAAGCATCGACAGCGGCACGAAGCTCGAGTTGGCCGTAGCGGTCCGCCGGGTTCCCCGCCATCCGACCGACGCCGCCCTTCAGGCTGTCGACGGCCTTGCCGTCCTTCGACTGAATGAAAAGGCCGTAGGTATAAGGGATCTGGTTCAGCTCGGCGTGCTCCAGGCCTTCGCTGCTCGGAGACAGATCACCCCAGATCGTTCTCCTGCCTTCCCTCAGGAGCGCGTCATCCAGAGTGTTGTGGATGATCTTCAGTGGCTCGAATGTTAGTTGCTCGCGAATCTTCATCGGCAGCCGTTTCAACTGTTTAGACAGCCTGCCCCTTCGGCTTGACAGGCAACCACACCGTGAAGGTCGTGCCTTCGCCGACCGTGCTGGCCACCTCGATCGTACCGCCCTGTCGCTCGGCGATCTCGCGGCAGATGTGCAGGCCCAGCCCCATCCCCGATTGGGTCTCTCTGGTGGTGAATCCGGCCTCGAAGATTCGCCCCAGGTCCTGCAGCGGGATTCCCGATCCGGTGTCGCTGATCTCCACGGCCACACGATCCCCCTCGAGAAAAGTGCGGATCGTGATGGTGCCCGCTCCCTCGATCGCCTGGCTGGCGTTGAGCAGCAGGTTGATGAACACCTGATTGATCTGACTCGGGTAACATTCGATGGGCGGCAGCTCGCCGAACTCCCGTACGACCTCCAATCGGTTCTTGAGCTCATGCCGGAGCACCAGGAGCGTGCTCTCCAGCCCATCGTGCAGATCTACACACCGCATCGACGCGTCGGGACGCCAGCACGTGCGCACCCCGATGACGATGTCGGCGATGGCATCCACCGCGGCCCTGTCTATCTCGATCACGTCGCCGATCCTCTCGACCAAGCTCCGGATCTGCTCGATCTCCGACTCTTCGACCACCTCGTCAGCCAGGATATCGGAGATTCTGCTGACGACCCGTTGAAGCACATCACGGTTACTGCGGATAGCTCCCAACGGCGTGTTCAGTTCGTGGGCCAGACCCGCCATCAACATCTGGAGCGAATTGCTCTCTGCTTCACTCATATCAACGCTTTGATCAAGCGATTACGAATCCCGGCGAGGTCGCCGTGCGCCGACTCGAGCTCGCTCACTTTTTCGTCAAGCTGCCTGAACAACGTAGCCCGCTCCACGCCATTGCGAATGATGACCTGCAGCTGGTCGTTGTCCCAGGGCTTCTCCAGGTAGTAATAGAGACCCGCCTCGTTGATTGCGCGGATGGCGTTCTCCTTGTCGGCATATCCGGTAAGCAGTATGCGAGTTGCCTCGGGGCGTTTCCCCCTTACTTCCTTGAGGAAGGTGATGCCGTCCATACCCGGCATCATGAAGTCCGCGATCACGACATCGATAGGCTCGCCATCCAGCCATTGCAGCGCTTCTATCGGGGAGGTGAAGGTCTGTATCCGGTAGGGCGTCTCGAGCTGCAGGAAACTCCGCAGCGAGGACGTGACCATCTCCTCGTCATCGACTATAAGGATAATTGCATTCTTCTCGTCCGACATCGACAGCTCCGATTCCAGGCTTACGCTACCAGCTTTCGCACGCGACGGGCCAGCCCCTTCAGCAGATCCCGCACCAGCTCGTTGTAGTCCGCCAGCAGATCGTAGAAATCCTCCCGGCTAATGCGCAACAGCTGCGTATCCTCGACCGCCGTCGCCCCCACCAGGCTGGGCTCCTCGTCGATCAGGGCCCACGTGCCGAACGGGGTGCCGTCCTGCGCCGTCAGAAGCTGCTCGCCGGCGCGGCGCAGCTCCACGGCACCGTGGATCACCACGTACAGGGCATCGGTTGGCTCACCCTGGTGTAGAAGCACCGTGCCCCGTTCGACCTCTATCTCTTCGGCGATGGACGCCAGCAGCGCGAGCTCCTCGCTCCGTGCATCGTGCAGCAGGTCCACCTGCTGAAGAAGAAAAACCTTTTCGATAAGATTCATCTCACTGCTCTCCGGCTGCGTCCCATTCTCGTCTGCGTCCAATAGCTCCAGCGCGCGTTCCGCCGTATAACTCAGCTCGGTGTTCGACGAGGCCCGGGCACGCTGCAAATCCTCGCACGCCCAGGGCTCGCGAAGTTCCAGCACCGTCCAGGCCGAGCAATTCGCCACCCAGACATCGTCGCCGCTCATGAGGTCCTGCAGAACTTCCCGGACCCCCGTCTTGCCGCCATCGCGTTCCACACCTTCCTGTACAGCCGGTGCTACTTTCCTGAACAACCCGCGCCCAATAGTCTGTTCCAGCCACTCGACGGCGGTGGCGCGCGCGGAGGCACCTCCGTTCTCGAGTGTCAGGTAGGACCGATAGATGCCTTGCGCCGGGTAGAGCAAGCCCAGGTAGCGGAAGACGCGCTCGCGCCCGCTCTTCCAGGCCTCCCGCAGCGAGTTCTTCAGCAGCTCCATCGTCGGCCCGGTGCTCTCCAGTCGCTCCAGCGATCTCACCTGGCGAGCGTAGCCGGCGCCCGCCTCAACCTCCTTCTGCAGCACGCGCAAGACCGCCTCGGGTTCGAACGTGAGATCAGCATCACGGGCCCTGAGCTTGTTCAGCGCCTTGATCACGCGATAACGGAGCACGCGATCCGCAGGCATCGAGCCGAGAAAGCGAAGCAGGTCGTCGACTGTGGACTGGGCGGGCAACCTGGCCATCACAGCGGGGATGTTGCGGCGGACCGGCGCGGCCACCCTGCCATCCTCGAGGTAGTCGGAGAGCGTGCCCTCGAACCGCGGGCCCTGCCGGGTGAGAGCTTCCCGAGCCGCCTCCCGCGTCTTCGACGATCCCAGTGCTGCCACGAGGCCAGGCACGAACTCGCGCCGACCGAGCCGGCCGGCCGCCCACACTGCCGCAGCAGCCACTCTCGGGTCCGGGTCGCGCATGAGCCTGCTAAGAATATCTGGCAAGCGTCGGTCAGAGGGAATAGCCGGAAGGGTGAGGGCAACCTCGACCTTCGCATCGGCGTCGCCCGCCCACGCCGCCTGTAAGCGCGATTCCAGGGCGGAAGAGTCGATGAGATCGGCGCCGGTCATCGCCGGTTCCGCATCGGCCAGGCATGAGAGGGCGGCCATACGA
>FXBF010000274.1_pt1 | contig 17126 bp, 5 predicted proteins | sample 5335321 | NCBI WGS metagenome assembly FXBF01 (sample SAMEA103928391, study PRJEB20085) | sediment metagenome | isolation source: sediment
TTTGTATGTTATTGACTTAGAAATTATAAAATAATCCCTTAAACCTGTCAGTTTTTTATTGATATATTAAACTTTTCTTGATATAACTACAGAAAACTTTATAATAACTTTATAATATATCGTTATACGCATAAATCAAAATAATTGAAAGGTCAATCAGGTCGGAAAAAAAGAATTTGCATTTTGAATATCTCTTTGAAAGAACGCTCTATGAGCGATAACAATTAATCTTCCCTTAATGGAATATTTCCCGAACACGGAGTCGTTAATTCACATTAATATCTATTAGACTTTAAGAAAGGGCTGACAAAATGGCTGTCAAATACATCAAAATATATCCAACTTGTGATATTCATCTGCTACTGAATGGCCCCGGAGGCTCAAAAACGACTTATCAGCTTCATGTTCGGGATACGATACGTACTGACGAAAATCTCTCAGCCGATGTTGCCGCTACAAAATATACTGATAACGAACCAACCATTGCCACCATATCACTAACCGGATTAATTACTCCCGAGGCAGTTGGAGAGACATTTTGCCGGGTTCGCCATACCGATGTCGATAGCTCCGACCCGGCCAACCCGAAAACCTTCGTGAGCGAGATTATCGTGCGTATCCGGGTGCGTGAGGACATTAAAGAGCTCTGGATTGGAAACAACCAGGTCACACTCTATGAGAAAGAAGACAATTATGTGCTTTCTGTTTACGCTATTTTTAATGATGATACGATCGGAGATATTTCCAGCCACCCTTACCTAACCTTCAGTCCGAGCAATACCGGTAAAGTCCGTATCAACAATACCAATGACAAAGGCCGCATGAAGGGCCACAGTGCCACGGGCAGTACGCCGGTGAAGATTAAGGTGGAATATAAAGCACTGTCAGATGAAGTGGAGGCGTTTGTCGAGCCTCGGCTCACCGCACCAAAGCCCATTCTGGAGCTTATTTATGGTGATGGAGATTTTAAAAAACGGCGTAACATACTGCTCTTATCCGAGGGATTCTATGCAAGAGATAAACCCCTTTTTAGGAGGATTGCCACTCTCATAACAAACCGGTTGTTTACTTCCCAAATCAACACCCCGTATCACATTCTAAAAGATAATTTTAACGTCTGGGCTGTCTTTGATCCTTCGCCGGAGGAGGGAATTTCCGCCGGGGCGTTTATCTCCAAAGCGGGCATTTCTGTAAACGGCCAGCTTACTCAAGGAGGGAGGCCGCTTCCTGCGTTTGATATAAAACCGGCAAAACGCAATGAAGATCCCAATATAGATCCCGATATAGATTATTATGATATTCAAAAGCTTATTATCCGAGTGGGCCTGCCCGATCGTTATAGTCCTATCCCTACTAACCGGGCTCAAGCTGAAGATGCCTGGGAGCCGATCGAGGCCAGCACAGATTTCACGAAGGAAAAAGTCGACGACCGTGTTCTTAACGCCTGGCTGGGGATGCGCGAATACCATCTGCTGCAGGCCAGGGACTCCCGGTTCGGATTTATGAACGGTGCACGTTTGGGAGACCGCTCCTCATATCAAGTTGATCCCGCGGATACAAAGAAAGATGTCATGCAATGGTACCTTCCGGATGAACCACCTCACGCATTGATAGCAGACCGGCGGCGGATGCACAAAAACTGGGATTATGGCGGCCTTTTTTCTGATTATATTAAATCGCTTCGGTTAAAGAACGGCGGGCAGGGACCGATTCGGGTCTGGGAGTTCAGGATAGATAGCGATCCTCCGCACGTAGGAAAGGATCGCGACCTGATCACTTACATCGTCAATTCGGCATATGATGGAGGAATTAGAGGCTATATTGGGATTAGGGTTTCCACGCGGCAGTTCACCCGGTACAACGAACTCAGCGTAATCGGAAGTAAAGCTGATCATTCCCTTCCCGAGATACTGCCGCTTCATTCCTTTCCTGTCCTCTTAGGTACCAGCATCGATGAAATGACCTGTGTGATAGCTCATGAAATGGCTCATGCTTTTAAATTAGGGGATGAATACGAAGGCTATCACGATGCACTGAAAAGGAATGCTGAGAACGCCAGAAAGAAGATTAATAGGTATAACAATCTCATTTCCCACTATAAAATCGAGACAGCTCCTGCAGACCCGGATTCCATCGAAATCTCCAAAGTAAAGTGGATAAAATGGCATCGCATAGAGCAATGTTCCGTGTTGACCCGCAATTCAAAAAGTTTATCGGGAAACCGGGTGCGTATCCGCGTCCATCCCTCCGAAGAGTTAAAGTGGGGCTATGCAATCTTCGAAAACCTGGATGTTTACCTGCGCTCCCGTAATATCAATGTTGATCACCCGGAGAAAAACTTTTTCATAAAGGGTCCGTTGAAGGTCCAGGAATTTCAGAGCGATGGGGATGTAATCCTCACTGGCACTTCTTCGGAAGATTTTAAAATAGACGATGTTCTTTACCTGCCGGAAATCCAGGAGAACAAGCCTCTGACGGTGTTTCTCCCGGATACCGTTTCGCATTTTGAAGGATCCAAGGAGCCGTTTGCCAAAAAAGAGAACCCTTCGAAAGCGAACGAAGAACCTGCATACGGCTTAATTTGGGCTTTTTCTAGTCCAAGGCAGCCTGCATTTATGGTTGGTGTTTACGAGGGCGGTGGAACCTATAATACAAAGGTTTATCGCCCGGCCGGAACCTGCAAAATGAGAACACAGGAACGAATTACGGTCAGACATGAGAAACCCTACCCCATTGTATTAGATGCGGATGAAATTGATGAAATTTTTGATTTCGAACCAAAGATCATTGTTGGCAAAGCCCGAGAGGTGAAACGCTACATTCCCTTTTGTTACGTGTGTAAGTACTCTATTACCAATACTGTCGACCCGACGAAGTTGGACCGGCTGCGGTACCCGGAATGAGAAGTAATGTAATCTATTCATAACCACTAATATGACCGATAACAACACCATCCACACCATTGCCAGGGAATTTGGCAAAGCGTTTATGCCATTGCAGGCTGCGATGGAGTCTCCTGAGGCTTTCAGCGGTTTTATGCGTGAGTTGGGCTGGAGCGTGGAGGATATACCCGATCCAATTCGCGATTTACTTACCGCTCTCGAGCTGCTCAGAAACGCGTACATTCCGATTCTGGAAGGTGATGCCGACCCAGCGGATTTTGTGACCCTCATAGACGCTATCCGCAATCTGATCCAACAAGTCGATGCCTTAAAAGACGCGGATTTTGATCCTGCTTTGGCACTGGCGGATTTTGCCAACACCTTTCCTAAACAGGTAATCCAATACCTGTTAGTGGAGTACCTGATGCTGGAACAACCGAAAGTAGCATTTTTATTGAGTGCTTTGGGGATTATTAAATTCTCTTACATTGAAGCGGTTTCCGAGGGTCATTTCGACTATGTCAAACGCGAGATACTTTGGGTTGACCTGTCGCGCCTGCTGCAAGACCCGGTACAGATATTTGAGAATCTTTTCGGCTGGCGCACGGAAGATTTTGCCGCTGAATTGGTTTTTCGCCTGTTAGCGGATTTCCTGATCTCCATAGGCCTGACCGTGGCGCTCGAAGAACTAGAGGAAGCAGTCGCTCACAAGTTGGAAAACAATGTGGAGATTCCCGGCGATCCCACCCGCTTGGGGTTGAACATTATCCTGTTTGAGAAAGCCATTCCGGAGGAAGCGGTTTTGCGAGGCGGGTTGAAACTGCTTGGCCTTCCGAAAGATGATCCTTTCCTGCCGGGATTAGCACTATTGCCCTACCTCACCGGCAAAATTGATAAGGACTTTGAAATCAGCAACCAACTGGCGCTGACAGTGGAAAGCACTCTAGATATTGAAGGCGGGATCGGTATTAAGCTGCGGCCTTTCACCGGGATAGAAATCATCCGCGAGTTGAATGATCCCGATACCAGTTCTATGACCCAGGGCAGTATCCTCATCAGCCTGGTAAACCGGGATAGAAGTGGCGACCCTATCATCCTGATCGGCTCCGACGACGGCAGCCGCCTGGAATATAAGGCCATCTCCTTAAAATGTGGATTATTTTTGGATGCTAAAGATGAAACCGATCTTTTTGTGGAACTTTCCCTGGAAGAGGCCCGGCTGGTCATCAAGGCAGGAAAAGCTGATAGCTTCCTGCAAAAGATCCTCCCTGGAGATGGAATCGAGTCCGAATTTGACGTGGCGATAGGCCTCTCGCAACTACAGGGCTTCTATTTCCGCGGCAGCGGCGGGCTGGAAGTGGAATTACCCACCCATCTGGCTATCGGCCCCATTGAACTGCAATCCATTACCATTGCCGCCGGGTTAAGTCCCTTTGACAGCGCCATCGCGGTCTTCCTGGGCGCAACCGTAAAAGCTGAGTTAGGGCCACTCACCGCCCAAGTCGAAAATATGGGACTGAAAGCCAATTTCACCTTCCCGGAGGATAATAGCGGGGTTTTGGGACCGCTGGATATCGATATCGATTTCAAGCCTCCCAATGGGGTGGGACTCTCTATTGACGGCGGCGGCTTCAAAGGAGGAGGATTTCTTCGTTTTGATCAAGGTAACGAACGATATACGGGTGTGATGGAACTGGAATATCAGGATCGTATTGAACTGAAAGCCATTGGCCTGCTCACCACAAATCTGCCCGGTGGGCAGGAAGGATTTTCTTTACTAATCCTCATAACCGCGGAGTTTCAGCCAATTCAACTCGGATTCGGATTTACTTTAAATGGAGTAGGCGGTCTGCTCGGTTTGAATCGTACTGCCAAAATCGAACGGCTACGCAGCGGTGTTAAAGATAATACTCTCAGCAGCATCCTCTTTCCAACGGATATCGTTGCCAACGCCAACCGTATCATCAGTGATCTGCGGCAGATTTTCCCCCCGCAGGAAAACCGATTTATATTTGGTCCGATGGCGAAAATCGGCTGGGGATCTCCCACACTTATTACAATCGACCTCGGGCTGATGATCGAAGTACCCGACCCGGTGAGGATTGCTATTCTTGGGGTTGTGAGAGCTACCTTGCCGGATGAAAAAGCAGCGCTTTTGCAATTGCAAGTTAACTTTCTCGGTGTCATCGATTTTGAAAAAGAACAACTCTCATTCGATGCTTCTCTCTACGATTCGAAACTACTTGCTTTTCCCTTATCAGGTGATATGGCAATCAGACTAAATTGGGGTAATGACCCGAACTTTTTGTTAACGGTGGGAGGTTTTCATCCGGCTTATGAACCGCCACCCATGAACCTGCCTGTTATTCGAAGACTTACTTTACAGTTACTTAAAGGAAATAATCCACGTCTGACCTTGGAGACTTATTTTGCAGTCACTTCCAATACCGCTCAGTTCGGCGCCAAGCTGGAGTTGTACGCTGGGGCAGGCTCGTTCAATGTCTATGGTTTTCTATCCTTTGATGCACTGTTCCAGTTCAATCCCTTCTACTTTATTACCCAAATCGGTGCCATGCTGGCCTTGCGAAAGGGGAGCTCAAGTATTGCAAGTATCAAATTGGACTTGACACTGGAAGGAACAACGCCCTGGAAAGCCCGTGGAACAGCAAGGTTAAAACTTTTCTGGTTCCTGACGGTTAAAGTAAGATTCAGTAAAACTTTCGGCGAGGAACGCAACATAACTTTTCCAGATATCGATGTCATGCCTTTACTGGAGGCAGCGCTCTCAGCAACCGGAAACTGGCAGTCGCGAATTCCGGCCCGCAGCCATTTGCTTGTCAGTCTGAAACAATTAGAAGCAACAGGGGACGCCATCATTACTCATCCATTTGGGATACTGGAAGTCAGCCAGAAAGTTGTTCCCTTGAATTTACGGATTGACAAATTTGGCAACCAGAAATCCAGTGATGGCAATAAGTTTCAAATTCAAAATGTAAAGGTCGGTGCCGAGAGCCAGGATACCGCCGCTACGGAAGAGTTTTTTGCCCCTGCTCAATTTTTTGAAAAAACGGATTCCGAGAAACTCTCCAGCGAATCTTTTAAGAAATTTGACGGCGGGATAAGAATTATAAGTTCTGAAAAACTGATTGCTGATTATTATGCCAGACGGGATGTGGAATACAAACTGTTTTACATTGACTCGCAGCGTGATCAACTCCTGGCGCTGTGGCCTGACTTTCTTGCTCCGGATGCTGTTGCCTTCAATTCCTGGGCGGTTAATGGAGCGATTTCCAATTCAGATCTGTCCTTCTCGAAAAACAGGAAGTCTGCTTTAGCGCCTGATGAAGTAACTGTCGGTCAGGAGAACTTTGCCGTGGTAAACAATAGTGACTTAACCCTCTTAGATAATGATAGCCTGGTCAGGAGCGAGGTAGGTGCACTGAATAAAATGCAAGACCTGATTCAAGAAAATCCGGCCCTCGAAGGAAACATACAAGTCGTACCTCAATTTGAGGTGAATGAATTATGAATGATAAAATAGCTACATACACTTTTCTGCCCTGGCTTCGGCAAGGTATTGCTTCGCAAATCAATACAGAAGACACATTGGGAGAACCTTCTGGTCTTGTGGAACGGGCCGAAGTCACCGTGAGTCTGCGAGTTAATGAAAGGTCGCCATTAAGTAAAGACGTTCAGTTAGTTGGCCCGGGTGATATATTGGGAATTAATCCGAGAGCCATAGTTAAAACCGAGCCTCGCAACTGGATAACCGATTTTGAACCCAACTACCTGCCTTTTATCGAATTTTATGATGAGGATTTCCCCTGGCGGTATACACCGGCAAAGGCGGTGCACACCGATGGTGAAAACAAAAAAAGCAGGCTAAGGCCCTGGATTTTTTTGATTGTATTAACTGAAGATGAGTTTAAATTACAGCAACCGCTCAATGGGATTTTACCTTCTATCAAGATCAAGGGGGACAGCAAGGATGTTTTTCCTGAACCGGAACAAACCTGGGCCTGGGCTCATGTGCATGTGAGCAAGGACATCACCAATGAATCTGCCAATACACCTTCCCAGGCAGTCTCCGAACTTGAATCATTGGTAAAACAGAATCCCGATGAAGCATCTTCCCGATTGATTTGTCCCCGCAAGCTGAAACCTAATACCGCTTATCATGCTTTTGTCATTCCGGCCTTTGAAACCGGACGGCTTGCTGGTTTGGGGCAGGGCACATCGGGTATCGATGCCCTGAAACCTGCCTGGGGAGAGAATCAGGATGAATTTCCAGTTTATTACCAGTGGTATTTTCGAACTGGGGAGCGGGGAGATTTCAAGTTTCTGGTAAACCTTTTGGAACCCCGTCCGGTGGATGACCGGGTCGGTATTCGAGATATGGATATGCAAAAACCGGATTTCGAAGTGACTGGTCTAACCGAGCCGCCAGTGGTTGGATTGGAGGGCGCCCTGAAAAAACCCGGCCTGAAATCCCAGCCGGAAACCTGGCCTCCCTATCCGGTTCCGCAATTTATGATTGACCTGCAACAGAAAGTCAACATGCAGAAGGACGCGGAGGAATCAGGCAATGTGGATCCCGTCATCAGCCCCCCTTTGTACGGCAGGTGGCATACCAAGGTAGAAAGAATGGATTATGAAGGTTCCGGTTGGGTAAATGAATTAAACAAGGACCCCCGAAACAGGGTGCCGTCTGGCTTTGGCACCAAAGTGGTGCAGACCCATCAAGAAGAATATATGAAAAAAGCCTGGCAGCAGTTGGGAGATGTACTGAAAGCCAATCAGAAGATTCGCCAGGTGCAATTAACGATTTCAGCCAGTTTCCAGATTTACAAAAAAACCCTGCTCCCGATGACAGCCGAGCAATTGATTGCAGTTACACCGGCTGTTCATCCCCGGGTAATGGGCAGCCCAACGACGATCCATCAGCAGATTAAAGAGAGTAATCTCCCCCTGGCAGCAACCCATTCGGCGTTCCGTAAAATTACCCGTCCTCGAGGGGTGATTAGCAAAAAAGCGCTGTCGGAAAGCAAGAGCAAACCAGTTGATCTGCTAAAACAATTGAACGAGGGTAGAATTACCGCTGCTCCTCCCAAGACATTTCCTGAGAAGCAGATTTCACTTGATGAAGCAGCGAAACAATTGCTCCCATCCTGGATGCCTGATTGGTTGAGGAGTCTGATTCGCAATCCACTTACTCGAGGAATTCTTTTGGGTTTAATCTTATTATCGTTTCTGGCGGGAGTTTTCATCGGTTTTACTCCGTTCATAGGCGCTGCACTTGCAGTACTGGGGGGTGCTTTTGCATTTATCCTCCGCTTTAGGGAAAAAGCGGAAGCCGAAAAGGGGCTTAATGAAGACAATTTAACCACTGAGGCGGTCAATGCCGTTCCGATGCGCCCTAATTTCGAAATTACTGAACCGGGTTTCGGGCCACCGCCTGACACCGGCGGCACCCCGGGAACAGACAGTCCGGAGGCAGCCAATTTCAGGCTGGCCCTCAAAGACATGCATACGATTTTGGAAGTAGATATTCCCAAACCTGAACCTAAACCAGCGCTTGATTTTGATCATACAGCGCTTACACTCGCTCAAGCGCTTAATCCGGTAACTGTTTTACCGAAGCGAATTCGCACTATTGTGGCGTTTCCATCAAATTTCAAGTTCCTCCGTCCGGTCGAAACGATTGTGCCCATTATGGCTCACCCGGTATTCCCTGATCCTATGTACAAACCTTTACGGGATATCTCCTCCGAATTGCTGATGCCTAACCTGAACTTGATACCCAACAATAGCATCTCTTTGTTGGAAACCAATCGCCGCTTCATTGAATCCTATATGGTAGGAATTAACCAGGAAATGGGAAGGGAATTGCTCTGGCGTGAGTATTACACCGATCAGCGAGGAAGTTATTTCCGGCAGTTTTGGGATGTGAGTGATTTTGTTAACCGGGACACTGATAGAACCCCGCAGGAACTGGAAGAAGAATTACGGGATATAAAGCCGATACACACCTGGCGTAAGAACACCGGCTTAGGTGCTCATGAAAACCGGGAACTTCCCAGTGGCAGCGAAGATGGAGCAGCTCGTTTGGTGCTTGTCATCCGGGGAGATTTATTAAAGAAATATCCTACTGCGGTTATTTTTGCTCAAAAGGCCAAGTGGGGCAAAGATGAACATGACAGAGATGTCCGTTTGCTGGATGAAGCAAATCCTGAACAAACTGTGAAGGAGCCTATTTTTAAAGCCGAGATCGAACCAGACATAAAGTTTCTTGGATTTAATCTCACTGCAAAACAAGTCAAAGGAAGTAAAGACATTGAGGATAATGATCCAGGTTGGTTCTTTGTTATCCAGGAAAGGCCGGGCGAACCGCGTTTTGGGCTCGATGTGGCAGACGAGGAAACTCCTGATCCTGCGGAAAAATGGAACGATTTAACCTGGGCACATTTGGACAATTTTGAAACGATCAACTATATAGATCTTGGCGTAGGTGTTAATACTGAAATTGAGGACTCCCATCCGGATAGCGAAATAGAATGGGGAAGCAATGCCGCTGACATGGCTTACATATTGTATCAGGTCCCGGTAATGGTCGCTTTTCATACCCAGGACATGCTTGAATAGATTATACTGTCAAAATCAAGAATAGCAAATACAAAGAAGGTTTATTATGAACGATATACTTAAAGATCAGAAGAAGGCCCAGGCAGCGCGTATAAATCTTCAGGAAGCAGAAGATGCTCTGTACACAGATCAAATTCGCTTGCGATCAAAAGAAGAACAACTGCTCCTCGCAAAACGCCTTGGTAGAGCCAGGGAGAATGATGTTGCCAGGCTGGAAGGTGAAATCAGACGACTCGAAGCGCAGGTGAGAAATGACCAGGCTTCATTTCAATCTGCCAAAAGCAACTTATTTGAGATTCTGAAATCTTTTCGATTCCTAAATAATCCTCAGAAGTTAATAGAAGAACTTGATGACCGGCTGCCATTCCTGCTATTCCCGGTGCGAGTGGAAACCCGCTTTATGACCATTGAAGAGAGCAAGGAGCTTTGGGTACGTATCTTTCCGGACGATATTGCAATGCATACACACGAGAAAATACTCACTCAGGACGAATTGCATGCTGGAATAACCTACTGGCAGGGAATGTGGGCTGCCTCCCGGGAAAATGATGCCGATAAAAAAACAGAGTTGGAAAAAGGTGTCTGGCGGGCACTCGCCGAGGGCTATGGCTCTTACCGCGCATCATGGATAACTTCGGAAACGAAACCGGAAACCCTTGAGGTCGATGAAGTCGAGGACCTGCACTTTCCTGAATTTGACGAGGAGACCTTAAAGCAAGATTCATGGAGCCGTGCTCCGCGCTCCAGGGTGATGCCGGATAGATTTGTGGTGATGACTTTTTCAGGCGACCAAAACGTACATACAGAGATCGGAAACCTTATCCCTGACCCACTCTATCTGGGCCCCGAGCCCCAGCGATCTGAAACAGAATTCGTTCAGGCTGAGGGAGAGCTGCAGATGGGAGAGAATTTGGAATGGCTGAGTAATTTCGATAAGGCGGTAGAAATCGGGATGGGCGTGCGTTTGCCTTTGGAAGCAGGTCATGCTAAAAAAGGTTTTGACCGCCTGCTGGTATTAGGGCTGCGGCTCTCCTCAGAAGCACAGGAAACCCAACAGCTTCTGGAGAAACTCATTGATAATCATCATTATTCTGCCGACGGCATGAGCCTGGTGCCCCAGGGCACTCCGACGAATAATACTGATCGCAGAGGCTCCGGTTTCAGCAGTACCGATGCGGGAGAAGAAACCAGCTTTTTGGTAGAAACAGGCTCTCCCAATTTTGAAATTACCGATATCCATGCAGATAAAGCAGATGCACAGTTATTTGTAGAAGCTCTGGGTATTGACCATGGACCCCTGGAATATATACAGCACGCCGATATTCGTGACGTTAAGGAAGCGCAGGCCTTTAATAAGGCTATGTGGTCCGCCACCCTGGGGTATTTTATGGACGAAATGCTTAATCTCAGTCCGACCACTGTAGGACGTACCCGGGAGTTTTTCACCGATTTTGTCACTGGCCGTGGTCCGATACCGGCCATAAGAGTGGGTGCCCAACCTTATGGTATCCTGCCAACCACTGCATTCTCACGTTGGAAATGGTCTGGAGAATTGGAGGGTGTGGATGTTGGCTTTCTTAACCAAGTCTCGAATGTGATTCAACGTATTGATCAGCAATGGGATAATTTGGTGGGCCAGGTTCCGCATGTCGGCGCACCCGGGGATTCCTTTCAAAATCTGCTCAGCATGCTGGGGTTACATGCCAGTTCGGCTGAGTTTTATAGCAGGCAAGCTGTGGGCAAAGAATACCTGTGGAACTATCAACAATTCAGCTCTTCCAACAGGAGTGCCAGGCGCTTCCAGGAAATTCTAAATAAAATCGCGAAAGGAATTCTCACTGAGTTAGGCTATGATTTTAAAGAACAGCCGCCAATATTTGATATTGCTTTCTTCTTTGATCATACTAAAATTGAAGATCCTTTTATTGATGATGTTGAAAATGCAGAGATTGAAAAATGGTCAGAAAAAGAGCAGTTGAAGACTAAGTATAAACCGACTGCGGAAGAACCGGATAAATTACAGAATTTCATCGAATGGTTGATTAATAGCAAGTACAAGGATCTTAAAGCACAACGATTTGAAAATGAATCAGATGATCAACTTCCCATCCCCAAACCCTTGCTTTATCGCCTGCTTCACCGTTCACTTCTACTGACTGCTTATAATACCACCAAAGATATTTACGTTAATCACGAATTGACGCAACATGCAACTTTTAAAGAGATGGAGCTGCCTAATGTTCGGAGTGAACGAGATGTGACCCGTTGGGAATTTATGGATGTAAAAGTGAAAGATGTTTTCCCGGATTTAAGTAATTCTGATTTACCTCTTGCTCAATTCATATTAACGGATGAAGGGCTTACACTGCCGGAGGCGCTCACCCTTAGCGATGTAAGAGAGTGCATGAAAAGAATTGCAGATCTTCCAACAGCCCGTTTAGAGAGACTTTTTGCGGAACATATCGATTTATGTACATACCGGTTGGACGCATGGCAAATGGGTATGTTGAACAAGCGCTTATATTCGATGCGTTATCCGGCAGAAAGTGAAGGCAAATTTGACAATAGGGTTAATGGCATCTATCTGGGAGCCTTTGGTTGGCTGGAAAACTTACGGCCTGCTCCTTCTGCTGTTCCGGTTGATTTAGAGGATGTCCCCGAATCATTAAGAGAACCTGAAAAAGGGCCTATCATAGAGCAACCGGACAATGGGGGTTTTATTCATGGTCCATCTATAAATCATGCTGTAGCGGCGGCCGTTTTACGAAATGCCTACCTGACTCACGCCACTCCGGACAAGTCATCTATCATGTCTGTCAATCTATCTTCGGAACGGGTGCGAATCGCCTTATCATTTTTAGAAGGGATTCGAAATGGACAGGACCTGGGAGCCATGCTGGGCTATCAGTTTGAACGTGGTCTGCAGGATCGACATGGAGACCCTTCTTTGGCTCAGTATATACCCAACTTCCGGCAACAATATCCACTGGTTGCCGACAAGATCACACCCGATGAGGACGGGGAACAAATCGAAACTAAAGAAGCCAGAAATGTATTTGACGGCTATGCGCTGGTTGAAGCAGTTTTTTTAAAGAAATATCCGATACCATATCCCTATGATGTGAGCGACTTACCCCCTGCTACCTCTGATGTAGGAATGGCGATCATTGCTGAAGTAGAACGAATAGCCAGCACACTGGATGCTATTGCCGATCTGGCATTAGCCGAAAGCGTGTATCAGATGAGCCAGGGGAATTATGACCGGGCCGGGGCAATGTTAAAGGCAGTTACCGAAGGTGGCAGGCCGCCGGAACCGGAGATTGTCAATACACCCCGTAGTGGCGCCGCTATCAATCAAAAGATTACGGTACACTTTGAAACGGAAGATAGTATTGTCAGTCCCTGGGGAGGAACATTAACCCGGAGAGCTATTGTTGAGCCAGGCCTGAACAAATGGATAGGTAATATACTGGGCGATCCGGAAAAGATTAAATACATCGTTCGATATACCGTATCAGAGACGACCCCCGAAGATACCTATTCATTAGCAGAATTAGCGTTGCAGCCCATTGACTTTGTTTATCTTATCGGGGATGACCTGGCTAGCGAGACCACCGAATTAGAGAGCCGGATTGACTATGCTTTTCGGAAAAGGAAGAAAAGCGAAGATAGTGCCTGGGATCATACTGGAGAAGTAATAATTCTATTTATGGAAAGAAATGGCTTCTCGTCCCATGATAAATCCCTGTTTGAAATCTTGCCCTTGCTCAGAAATCTTCGTGACATTATTACCGGATGCCGGCCAATGGCTGCTGATGATTATGTGCTTCCTTCCGAAGAGTCGACCGATCCCGAAGTAGATGATAATCCGAAACGTTTCCGATTGACGCAGTTCAATAATCGTTTGAATGATGCTTTCTCTGCTTTTAAAGATGCAGTTGATAATCTTGGCGCCTCAATACCTGTTGAAGCGCTTGACGATGATCCCGATACAGAGCCCGATCTTAATCTGATTGATTTTGATAACTTGCGCGAAAAATTAGTAGTATTGGCTAATTTTGGCGTGCCGGATGCATTTCCGAAGGATGCGTTAAATACAACGGATGAGGTAAAGAAAATGCTATTAGAACAGGCCGTTATTACGAAAAACCTGGTGGATAACAAACTGACTGCCGCTAATGAGCTAAAAAGCTTCAATGGTCTGGACCCAAGCAAGCTGACCGTCATCGAAAAAATCGAATTTTTTAGAAATGCAGCCAGGCAGATCTTTGGGGATGCCTTCAATATGATCCCCACTTTTGAATTTAAGAATGAACCTGAGTTGACTGCTGCGGTTAATTTTAGAAACGCTGACCCCGCTGACCCCGGCAATAATCTCACCCGATTCTCAAATAACCCCTTGATCGTGGAAGAATGGCTGCAAGGTGTGGCAAGGGTCCGGGAAAAAGTTGAGCTACTGGAATCCGTTTGTATCTTTAATGATGCCTTTAATGAGAGCGAACTTGAATTAAAACCATTACAGCTTCCCTACCGCGAAACCGATCACTGGGTAGCAGTGGAATTTCCGGAAGTGAAGCCGGAAGACCGGGATAAACCGGATATTTTCAAGCCGGAAGGCGACTTTCTTTCGGTCGTGCAACAGATTCCCGGCGGTTATACGCCAGACGACATACAACGCATACAAAGCGGCCTGGTTATTGATGAGTGGTCGGAAGTCATCCCCAATAAAGTGGAAACAACCGGTATCGCCATCAATTACAATCAGCCCAATACCGAACCACCCCAAACCCTGTTGCTGGCGATCAGTCCGGAGATTACCGGCAGTTGGAAATGGGATGACCTGGTCGCGATTCTCCACGATACGCTTGATCGTGCTAAAAAGCGGGCTGTGGAACCCGACTTTTTAGGAGCGACACCCTATTCTCAACTCCTGCCCGCAATTATATCAAGCGTCACCAGCAATCCTTTGGCTACGATTTCAACTGACCTGGTTTATCAAACCCAAAGGGCTGCATTGAATAATTTTGACAATGATGAATAAATTAAAAAGAATGGTGTTACTATGCCCCAACAAATAGATCCTGAATTAAAAGCGAAATTAATCTCTGATGTTTTTCGACCGGCTGTTGTGTACTGGAACCGGCTCGAGGGTCGACCTCGCAAAGAAGATTTTGATCGAACTCTAAGGGCAGAAGTGAGAGACCCGTTATGGATGTTGTGCCGGCAGTGGCAGTTCGGAGAATTCAAAGGAGAGGATGCGGGTTCAGCTATTCAATCAAAAGTGCAATTGAATACCACCCGGATTAATCGTTACGCTGCCCGGAAAGGCCCGGCTTTTACTTATGATGACAGTCTTCCCCTGGAGACCAAAGTAGAGCGAGAAGCCATCTTTTCAGAGATAAAGAGATCTAAAACGGTTGATTTATCTGTCCGTGTTCAGATGGGGCGACATTGGCTGAAGTTGTTGAAGCAATTTACCACCAATGACTACAGGGATGAATACCTGGATGAGTACGCTTTCAATGACCTGGCCGAGATCGTAAATCCCGATGAACAGCAGAAACTGGATCTAGCTCACCTTCAGACGGATCGTAAAGCTTGGCAGATGTTTGAAGCGGTAAAAAAGCGTGTCGTCGATGGTTATAAATTATTAGCTGCAATCGAATCTGAATCAGGTGACCACGAGGCTTGGGTAAATTATAATGCCGATATACCCGCTGGGGATAAGGCAAATCTTTTAAATGCGGCTAAGGCATTTGTAGATTGGTTTGACCGCCTTTACTGCCGCCCGGAAACCCCCGAAGACAATGCCTGGACGCCTTCTTACCTAGAATATCAGTTTGCCTGTTCCGCGCCTGCTGATGAGAAAGGTGATAAAAAAACGGTACTCGTTGCAGAAGAGTATTATCATGGACATCTCGATTGGTACTCTTTTGATGTTGAGCCGGATGAAAATGCTATGCCGCCTGACCACGAGGATACAGTTATCAACGAGGAGCGGTATAAGGTTGAAAAGCCAATTACCTTTATCCCTACCCACATTGAATTTGATGGGATGCCCAATGTGCGTTGGTGGGAGTTTGAAGACCGAAAGACGGACTTTGGCGATATCAACGCGAGCACTTCCGATATTGCCCATCTGATGCTGGCTGAGTTTGGTTTAATTTATGGAAACGATTGGAGTGTGCTGCCCTACGATCTTGAAGCAGGCTCTTTATGTGAAATTCAAGGTATTGTCGTCACGGATGTGTTTGGTGTGAGAACTTTCATCCGCCCGGCGGGAAAAGGTACTGACGAAAACTGGCAAAGATGGAATATGTACAATCTGCATACTATTGGAACGGCGAAACAAGCTGATACGCGTTTATTTCTACCGCCTACTATCGGTAAAATGCAGGAAAGCAAACCCATTGAAAAAGTGATTCTAACCCGTGACGAAATGGCGAATATGGTCTGGGGTATTGAGCATACTATTCCCGGGGTGGTAGGAATTGGTACCAATGGTCATGAAGCAGCTACCGACTTAAACAATTTCTTGCAGCCTGGTCCGGAGTCAGCGGAAAATAATCAAATTAAAGACACGGATGCTGAAATTCAATATAAACTCGGAACAAGCGTGCCTGAAAACTGGATCCCCTTCATTCCAGTTCGTGTTCAAGGATCTCTCCGATCTATTCAACTGCAACGCGCAGCAATGCCCAGGCTAAGCGATAAAATTCCCGATGCAATTGATGTGCAGCCAAGAGGAGCCATACTCAGATCTGGTTTGGATTTGCCAGAACTGCAACCCTATTTTGTAAATGAGGAAGAAGTGCTGCGAGTGGGTATTATTGTTACGCGATCTTTTCAACGAACGCGTTGGTATGATGGTAAGATTTATACGTGGTTAGGCCGCCGAAAGCAAACCGGACGCGGTGAGGGGTCAAGCGGCCTTGAATTCGATCAGATTGTACCGATAGAGAAGGTTGAATCGGAAGGCTAATAGAAAAATACTTTATATGATCTCTAACCACCCCTATTAATCAACACTACACCAACATAAACGAAATCTCCAGATTCTGGAAATTAGGTAATTTTTCACGGTTCAAAAAATTATCTGAATGATTTCTTAAAAGGTCTGTGTTCAACAACGAAGGCTGACATAAAACATGATAAAGCTTGGTCAGGCAGTTTGAAAACAATTTACAGGAAGGAGGATGTGAGAGAAATAATGGAGGTTGAATCTCTAAAATAATGCATTTCCCTCCCCAGGCGGATCCGCTCTACCCTACGGGTCATAGACGAGTCGTAGACCGAGGCGGAATGAAACCACAGAAAGCACAGAGAAACTCATTTTAAAATTATCAATGCTAAATGTTAAATTTGCAATGATTAGTCGTCCGTGGTTAATTGTAGTTTTTGGGTTAAGGAAAAGAGTAGCGATCCAACATCATTCCTATCCCCGGGAAGCCATGTGCTGTACTCTATGAGGCAAACGCTTTTTAGATATGCTTCTGTATTAGCCTGTTCATAAAAAGCTAAGCGCGGAGCACCATGCAAAATGGTTGCCTCAGACAATAAACCGTTTTACCTCTTTCTGAAGGAGTTCTGCCTGTTCGGTAA
>FXBF010000275.1_pt1 | contig 17107 bp, 26 predicted proteins | sample 5335321 | NCBI WGS metagenome assembly FXBF01 (sample SAMEA103928391, study PRJEB20085) | sediment metagenome | isolation source: sediment
GTACTCCTCCGACACGAGCTTGCGCTTCAGAATCCTGTTTACCAAGTCCGACATGGCTAGTACGCCTCCTCGTCGATTTCCCATGTGGTGCCCGCCGGCAGCGTCTTCCGGCGGAGCTTGTGCCTGAGCACGGCCTTCGCGTCCGCGAGTGTGCTTGTGTGAATCACCTCACTGTCCCCAGTCGCGAGCAGGTACCGCCACGGCCCCCCTCGCGTCCGGGGGCCTGAGCCGTCGTGCCAGTCAAGGAGCAAGACCGAGTCCTCCGGGTACCGCGCCTTGAGGCGCTCCATGTACTCCCGAGCCTCAGCCCTCGTCGCCTTCGGGGCCATAGGGAACGGTATCGCGCCCTCGAAGGTCACCACGTACCCGACCGTCAGCTCGTCGGCCTCCTGATTGAAACTCGCCACGCGCTTTGTGGCCCACTTATATTCGCCGCTCATACGCTTGGGCCAGTGGACAGCTTGGTCCGGGCCTCGCGTTCCCGCCGTATGGTCGCGCGCCAGTCAGCCGGCTGGCCGTACCAATCCCCCCGCGCGGCCACCTCAGCCCACTTAAGGGGCTCGCGTCGATCCTTGCCGGACCGGCGGTCCGGCTTCGAAGGCTCCACGCTGACCACGAGCCGACCACCGTTGGAGTCCATGAACCCCCGGTACTCGCTCTCGAACCCCGCGATCGCGACACCCACCTCTTCGTGGGAGAGACCCCGCTGGTCCCGGGTCGCGGTACCGTCCTGGTACTCCTCGTCGCTCGTGTACAGCCAGATATCGAACTTCATGATTTCCCCTCCCGGTTAGCTTCCATTGTGTCCGCGATTCGTATGAGCTGTTCCCAAATCAGTTCCAGCAAGTCCGCGACCTCTCTCACTCTACCCCCTCCAGCACCTCGGTGGTGCATTTGAAAGTGGCCACGCTCCTAATGAACGCAACCTGAAACGCCCCCTCTATCACGGCGTGCTCGGGGACCTCGTATACGCTGATCTGTATCCCCTGCCCTAGTAGGAATTCTAAATCCTCCAAGGACCACCACGCGAGCAGTTGACCCCGGCTGGCATGGCCGAAGTGGTAGCACCGTGACTCCCCATACGTAAGGGCGTACCACCGATCGCACATGCCGTAATCTCTGGTGGGAGGCGGACGCTGTCGCACCTCGTCCGCTCTCCCGGGCACCTCGGCGGAGGAGTAAACCCCCGGCCCGTGCGCCCCCCGCTCCAGTCTTAGAACTTCCACGCTGCCCTCCTACCTGTCGTCTAAGAGCCCGTCCTTGTCCCGGTGCACGAGCCCGTCAATCCATTCGTCTTCGCGCTTCTCCCGCTCCAGCCTGTCAGCCCGCAACTCGTCGACCCGGTCAACCACCGGATCGTCTTCGCGGACGATAGCCTCGGACATGGCGACCTCCAGCCTCGCGACCTCGACTTCCAGATCATTCGCTATACACCGCAGCTGCTCTACCCTGCTCTCAGAGACCTTCCCGGTGGCCGTGGCCTCCTTGAGGGCCGTCAGGGCCGTAGAGCGGCTTCTGCTCGTAATCGACACGACCACGCATAGGTGCTTAACAGTCGGAAGGTTTGCGACTCTCGCTTGCTCCCTCTGGTCTTCTGAGTCTGTCATACGATCCTCCATTTCAGTATGGCCCACCTCAAGAGCAGCACGTAGGCCGCCACGGGTAGCAGAGACGCGACCACCGGCCAAGCGCCCGCGAGCCATAGTACGGGGCTCAGGAGCACCCAACCGGCCGTCAGGAATGTGAGTTTCATACCGGGTCGTTCGGTTGGCCCGAGGCGTAGACGATCCACGCCAGATCTCCGATCTCTAGATACACGGTCTCCTCTCCGAAGTACACCGCCAGTGATCGGCTGAATGAAGTAGCCCGCCCTCCACCGAGGAAGCTCGCGCGAATCACGGTCACGGGCTCCGTTGGATACCCCAGTCCATACCCGAAGCCGCCCCAAACTGTCGCCCCCGACACGCCCAACTTATCGAGGGCGCCTATCACTTGGGTGGGCGTCGCGTTCGCTACAACAATCGTCGTAAGCGTATTCACTCGTCCCCCTCAACGCCCTTGGGCGTCTCAACGTAGAAGGTATGGTCCCGTAGATCCTCGTTCATGGAGGGCGTCAGGGACACGGCACGGCCGGCCTGCAAGGTCGCAACGATACGGGGCCAGAGTGCAGCCAGATCCTCCGGGTCGTTCCCGCCGCAGAAGAACGCGAAATGCTCCGGGGGGTAGGGGGTGGGCGGCTTCCACCGCCGCCGCTCGGCCTCTTTACCGATCTGCGGGGGCTCGGTCGCGGCGCCGATCCACTTCACGGGCTCGGTCGCTTCTTCTTCCTTCGCGTCAAGCTCCGCGACCGTCACCGAACGCACCGAGTCTGCCGCACTCGGGCTGTCAAGGTCCACGATAGCGTCGCGGGCATGCAGGGACACGCCGGCCACGGGAACTATGATCTCCCGCACGTCGACGCCGGTTCCTTTCACGTTGTTGGACCGGTGCGCCCCAAGCTCCAGCACCTTGTCGCGTAGCTTCGCGAACGAATCCGACGTGTAGAACAGGTGCGCGTGTCTGAATCCAAGTTTCCGGTCTTTCACGTTACACCTCTCTTATGTAGGCTTCTGCCGCGCGGCGGGACCTGAACAGGCCCCCCTCCGGCGCGGAATCAACTTCGCGGCCCGGCACCCAAGCACCGCCCGTACGAACTGCGAACGTGACACCGAAGATCGGCTCCCCCTCGATCCCGCGACCAGTCGAAAGCTCGACCGCGAGATCAGGTCTCAGGTCCTTGATTAACAGGACGGTCGGTGTCATGAAGTTGGATCCAGCGAATCGCTGCTCAGTCATTTCTCACCTTCCTCTTGTGTGGTTGACTCAAGCTCCCGGTCTATGCGGTCGGTGTAGCGGCTCATGTTACCTCCTCTTCGGTGTGGTCGTCGGGTAGATCGTCGAGCATGCGTACGGTCCGCTGAGCACGCTCTAGGCTCGTCTCCGGCGGATACGGGTTTCTGTGCTCGGACGGCGTGTACGTATCACCGACCAACAGCATGCTGCCGGCGAGCATGATAAACCCGATCATGATCACTGCGGCGATCAAGGTTAGCATTTTTCGGCCTTCTCTCCTCGTGTAAGGGTGGCAGGGGTCGGGCCTGTAAGCTCCGTCGAACTGTGCCCTACCGACGCCCCCAGCCTTTCGCCGTGTTGCGCTTTCTCATTACGCAGGACTCGTGCCAGTGAATCCGCTTGGCCAGAAGTAGGAAGAAGGGCGGCGGGGAGTAGGAAGAAGGTAGGAAGAAGTGCGGCGGAGTGATACTTTTTGCATGATGTACCGCTTGAGGTGAAAGGCCGATTATCCCCGAACTGTTGCACAAATGCAACACTCTTGTGGTTCCCGGCAGGGGTTGGGTACCCCCCGGAATCGCGGAACCGATGGCCTCAAACGGCCGTAAGAGCATACAAGATAACGATATCTATCGGTTCCGGGGGCTGGAACACTTGGAACCGATAAGCGGCTGACGGTTCCCAGCGGTTCCGAAAGTTCCGGTCCCGGGAACCGTCTATGTCCAGCCAGTATACGGACTTAACTGTTTATCGGTTCCCAAGTAGTTCCGGCTGTAAGCTGTTAGTGTACAACGGTTTACGGAAATGACAGAATTCGTTGAAAAGGGTCGTATATCGTGTAGGGCCATAGTGTTATGGCGTTCTACAGTAGTAGTAGTAGTTCCCATATATACCCTCCCCCACGCGCGAGACCTTCGGGCACTTTCGGGTTTCGCGGTTGAGTCGGAGCTGCACTCCGGCGCCCTGATCGTGTACCCGCCAGCGTAAGCTGTCGTTCCGCAGTCGCGCATGTAGGCCGCAACACCGGTCGCAGGGGGGAAGCCAGAAGGGGCGGTCTACTCACACACGAGAGGGGATACAGCATGGCCGGCACACCTATCGCGAACAGGCTGGCCAAGAGGCTGGAGCGTGACGGTGGAATCGAGACGCTGTGTGATAGGGTGTCCGGTGCCGAGACTCTGACTGAGATAGCTGTAGAGTACGGAATCCACCGGGCGACGCTCATGCGGTGGATCAACAAGGTTGAGGAGCGTCGGCTCGCTTACGACCGAGCGAAGGCCGAGTCCGCTGATACGCTGGTCGAGGAAGCGGGCAAGATCCTAGACGACGCACCTACCGAGACCGGGCCTGAGATACAGAAGGCCAAGAGTCGAGCCGAGCACAGACGGTGGTTGGCCGGGAAGCGGGACCGGGAACAGTATGGTGAGGATGCCAAGCTCGCGGTCGGTGTTCACCTAGATCTCGGGGATCTTCATCTGTCAGCCCTCCGGGCGGAGGGACACATGGACAAGCGGATCCCGGTGGTGGACGCGGAGGTGCTCTGTGAAGGCGACGACGAGGGATAGGGTATACGCGGTACTCCACCAGCTAGAGAGCGAACAGGCGCGACGACACGCGCCCCACGAGGCGGATGACTGGCTCGACGGAGTGAAGACAGGATCACAAGCCGAAAAACGCCTACTCATACTGCGGCTGCATTGGATCCTGGATCCACACTCTGAGGCGGTCGACTTGAAGGACGCCGGCCCGCTGGTCGCTCGCTTGAATGAACGTCATGTCAAGGGATACGACGACGGGTACGACGGAGAGGATAGGCTGCACGGCCCCGAGTACCCTGACGGACCGTCGAACGCTGGCGGTATGCCAACGTGATACTGCGACGGTGGCGAGCCCGGCTCGTGCTGGCCAAGCTGCTGCTTCGGTGGCTGCTGGCCTGATCGGTTCGCATTCTGTGGCACTGACGCATCACTCGTGCACGCGATAGTGTGGTCACGCTACTACACTACAACACCGTACTACGCATGCACTTACGTCATTGCACGCCTGATCCATGCTCAAGTGCAGCAGTGCTACAGGGCAGCGGCACTACACTCTGGCTTTCAAGAATCGTGCCGCCGCGCAAGTGCCCCCCTACCATGTACTTACGTGTGGTGTGCGCCGCTGTTGACCCCCCTCCACACCGGGGGGTGGGTGCTACGCTGCATCAGTGCAACAGGGACGAGGCCCGATGTGGTGCATGGCTGCAACAATCGCGTAAGTCGTTGCGGTGACGTAGGTTAGCGGGGAAGACCCCCGGGGCTGGGTCCCATGCCGGGTGGAGACAAGTGGTGGGAGTCACAGAGACCGTCCCACTACATCCCCGAAAATTTTCAAATCTGGCGGCGTAAATCGTTACTGCGTCGGAATTTACACTAAGGCCGTGAAAACACCCATTTCAGTGTAAATCGATACCACGTAACGACATAGAACGTAGCGGGATGCAGTGTGGTGCTGCCACATGGTCGCGGGTTCGAATCCCGCTCCCGCCGTAGCGGTATTCGGTAGCAGTAAGTCGACCCCGGCCAGGGTCAAACGCCAAACCGTAACGCCGCTCGACGCCCCGATAAGCTGGGGCTTATAGTTTGGTTCCGCTACCATAAGCCAGAGCTGATAGGAGAAGTCCTGTGATAGCACTCGTAGGTGGACCGCGCAGCATTTCAGTCATCAGGCCCGTTTGGATGCCGGAGGGCCTCTCGCTCCTGTACCGGAACACGAAGTCCTCGCGAGGTGTCATCGTTGGCCTTCTACCCCGAGACGAGGAGCCGATCTCACTCGCGGCACGGAAGCCGGCCTTCAGACGACCGATAGTCGTGGTTGAGCACGAGGATATGTCCGTCTACGCAACCGTAATCGACCGGAACATGCGGCTCGCGAAGTGGCGCCGCGTCGATCTGGTACCCCGATGAGGGTATGGATCCGCGACATCGTCTGATCCGGCCCCGTAGGGTAGCGGATGGGAGGCGGGAGCCTCTGCAAGTCTGGACAGGGGTACGACACGTCGCACTTGGCGCCAGACACATCGTTCCGGCGCTATCGGCCGCAGAACAGATCGGAATCATGCGGGACATCGCTCGGCGCTTTGGCCCCAACGTGTCCCCGGAGTGGCTCCTCGCTAACAGTGCTCCCGAATGGGGCAGCGGCGAGGACCAGTACTTCTAACTGGCTCGATCGCATAAATATGGCCCTGTAGGGTAGCGATATCGTGCCAGATTGGGAACTTGTACCCGATTTGGGCGCGAAAGTACCCAATTTGGTACCAACAGCGGGAGGACGACGTGATTCTACTCATTTCCGGGTTCCTGGCGTTCCTGGGAGGGCTTCTGCTCGGCTACAGAGTCGGAAGCGGCTCCTGGCTCCCTACGGTCCTCTTCTAGTCAACTGAAACCGTCTGTGAGGCGACAAGATGAAAGCTGTCGGTGTAGGACTTCTCCTCGGCCTGGCATGGCTGGTATTCGTGGTCGGATTCGCTCTGGGACTGCTTTTCGCGGATCCTGAGACCGAAATCGAGGTTCAAACGGTACCCGTGCCCGTTTTCGTGGCCACGCCCGTACGCATAGCGGTGCCACAGGTGGCACAGCAGAATGAGTCGATTGGGGCCTGGACGGTCGAATTGCCCATTCCTCTGTACTGTTTCCCGGTCGGTGATTAGCTTTCGGATGGTTCGGCGACAGGCGCGGCGGCGCACACAGCGGGGCGTGGTCTCGCTTGCGGTCATACTGGCCGTAATCCTGGCCCTCGGGCTGGTGGGTTGCGCGGGACACGTCCCGATCGACCCTCGTGACGAGATGGAGTCACGGGAGCCGGAATGCGACATGACCAGCAGCATGATCGAGCTGAAGGTCCGGAACAGGTCTTCACTCGACGTACTCGTGTACCTGCAGCGTTCCAGCGGTGGGGGTCGGAATTTGCGCCCGGCGGCGCCGGGACTGAAGACGGTCCGGTACAAGGTGGCCCGATCCGCTGTAACGCGCGGATACGCCCGCCTCACAGCAGTCAGGGGCGGGATGGCATCCAGGCCGGCGTTTATCCAGCTCGGCCCGGTACAGTGTGACGTAGGAACGGTCAACATTGCCCCTTCGCTCGGAATGAGCATGTTCTTCGGCGCCGATGTCTAGATTCCGCGCCGTATACGCCTGGTTTGACCAGACGGACGCCCATACGTGGTGGGCGCACTATCTGATAAACGCTCTCGGGACTGGCGTCGGATACGCCCTCCTCGGGAGCTTCTGGCCGGGCGCCGTACTGCTGGTGATCTACTGGAGCCGGGAGGTCTACCAGATTGCCACCCGGCCGGCAAATACGACGCAGAAGTGGCGAGACGACCTGCCCGACTTCATTAGCGCCCTGCTGGGTTTCCTGCAGGTCGTGGGACTCTTTTCGTAGGGAAGACATGCACCAGCCAAGCAACCATCTGGAGAAGAATGCCGGACTGAAAGGGTCCGCTCATGGCTCACATGAGTCACTGTCCCGAGCCAAGGCTAAGAAGATCTTGCGAGAGGGCGTTGCCCGTGGTAGGAAACTCTCGCCGAAGCAGAAGGGCCTGTTCGGCCTGATTGCCGGAGGCGGAACCCCAACTCGACTCAGAAAGCGATAACAGGAGAAAACAATGCCCGCATACCATGTTCTTCAGGGTGAAGCACACTCCGCCGACGACGATAGTTCGGTCGTCATCGCTTGGGGCGGTGGCCTCGGCACAGCGGCGGCTTACGGCACTTGGTCAAGTGCGACGATGACGTTTGAGGTTTCATATGACAACGGGATCACGTACTTCGCCATCGGCTCGGATACGACGCTCACGGTAGACGGTCACGGTAACTTCGACCTACCCGAGGGCGTGTTGCTCCGTGGAACTAGCTCCGGTGGAGCGGGTTCAGTCGCGTTGACGCTAGAGATTCTTCCACGCCGGCCGATCGCGTAATGGCGACCCTAGGAATCCGCAAGAGCGCGTGGCAGGGCGCTACGGCCATCCAGCGGACGGTATTCCGCAGGCTTGGCGACATCCTTGAGCTGGGCGTACCCGCGACCTATCAGACGCCCGGCGCGGTCGAGTGGTTCGTGTTCGACGACCATCGCTTCAAGCCCAAGGTGATGGCCTACTTTGCCAGCGTGGCGGCGAACCTTGCCGACTGGCCTGCCGGCTACACGGTCCCGCAGCAGAACGGAGAGGATGACCTTGCGACCATGCGCCAGCAGGTGAAGACCTGGGCGGAAGATCCAGCTCGCACGAACCCGCTGGTGCTGCCAGAGGATGTCGTGTTCCCCGAGAACGACCCGAACCCGTGGCAGACTTTGCTGGACGCGAACGCCGCGCCTAGCTGGCTCAAGATGGGAGGCGGTGTGCCTGACAACTGGACGCCCGTAGCATGAGCATTCTTTCACGGGCCGAAGCCTACTGGCGGGCCATCGATTACGTGGGCTCGGGCGACCTGCTGGACGGTTCGGGCAACGGGCATGACGCGCAGCTTGGCTCCACGGCGGGCGCAGACACGAACGATCCGCTGTTTCTGCCGCACACGGGCACTCAATACCTCGACCTGCCGGGCGCGACGGGCAACTACGCCTCGACGCCAGACGCGGCGGCACTGGATATTACGGGCGACATCGACCTCCGGGCGGCGGTAGCGCTCACCGACTGGACGCCGGCAGGCGCGCGACGGGATGTCCTCTATAAACATACCGCTACAACTGGATATTCGATCACTATTACTCCAGGTGGCATTCTTCGGCTCCGTTGGGGAGACGGAACGGCTCTAGTGCTTGTTGATTCGACGGTAGCGCCAAGTGTGACAGATGGGGCATTGTTGCTCATACGGGCGACGCTCGACGTGGACAATGGGGCATCTGGGCGCGACATCACTTTCTACACCAAGACATCCACGCCTACGAACACCCACGCCGACCTGTTGGTAAATACCGGGTGGACCCAGCTTGGTTCGGTGGTAACGGGGGCGGGTACGACCTCCATCGTGAACAGCACGGCCGCTCTGACTATCGGGGTAGGGTTTGGGTCTGGGGCGGACGGGAAGTTCTATGCCGTCACAATACTAGATGGCATCAACGGCACGGTAGTCTTCGACGCCGATTTCACGGACAGGTCCGCGCTCACCGAGCCCTTCGCCACGTTCACCGAAAAGTCCTCCAACGCTGCAACGGTCACGATCAACCGCTCGGCCACGGGGCGGAAAAGCGCTGTCGTAGACCGCCCGATGTTCCTACTCGGCACGGACGACTACTTCGAGGTCGCGGACCACGCGAACCTCGATTTCGCTGGAAACGAGAGCCTGACGGTTGTCGGGGTGTTCCGCACCTACGACAAGACGCCCGCCGCCAACATGGTGCTCGTCGCCAAGAAGGACGACTTGACTACGGCAGCAGGCTACGCGCTCTACAACGACACGACCGGCGTGGTCCGTGCTCTAATCGCTGACGGTGCGCTAGACGATGAGGACGACGCCCCCGCCATCACCGATGGGCAGATGTTCAAGCTGGCCGGCGTGCGGGACGTAGCCGGGGACGACGTTGAGGGCTTCACGGATGGCGTGGGCTCAGGCACGCCTGTAACGGACTCCACGACTGCCACCCTCGCCAACGCGCTGCCGCTTCGGATAGGCGCGACGTCGGGCACCGCCGCGTCGTTCTTCGACGGCGAGTTCATGGGCGCCGCCATCTTCCGCGAAGCGTTGAGTGATGCCGAAATACTTATCGCTGGTGTGGCGTTAATAACCCCCTCAACAGGACCGAGCCGAGGTGTTTCCTTCCCAGTTACGGGAGATGTGGATTTTGAGGTGTTCGACCAGCCAGGGTACCGGGGCGGACCTCGTTAAGCGGAGGAGTTAGCCTGTGCTGCCACAGCAAGTCCTGAAGGACTTCATAGGACGTTACGGCCCTCCAGCCGGCGAGATGGGTCCCGTGAACCTCGTGAAAGAGGTGTTCAAGGCGACCCCGGACGACTGGCAGGCTGATGTACTCAAGGACTTCGGTCGAGGTGAGCGAAGGATAGCGATTCGCTCGGCCCACGGCCCGGGCAAGACCTGCGTGGTCTCATGGATCGTGTGGGCGATGCTGTTGACACGTTTTCCTCAGAAGACGGTGGCCACGGCGCCGACTAAGGGTCAGCTCTTCGACGGTCTCTTCGTGGAGATCCTTTCCTGGGCCGACCAGATGTCGCCCCAGCTCAAGGCGCTCTACAACTTCAAGAGTGACCGTATTGAGCTGATATCAGCTCCGGCGAAGTCGTTCTTCACCGCTCGAAGTGCCCGGCCCGAGATGCCGGAGGCGCTTCAGGGAATCCACAGCGATCACGTCCTGATTATCGCGGACGAGGCGTCTGGGGTCCCGGAGAAAATCTTCGAGGCCGGCAGCGGCAGCATGTCGGGGGACAACGCGACGACTCTACTCCTGGGAAACCCGGTGAGAACGTCGGGCCTGTTCTTCGACGTGTTCCACAAGATGTCGGACATCTGGAAGACGTACCACATCCGCGCGGCCGGCGTAGACTGGCCGACCGGAACCCCGTCTTCCCGCGTGACCGACGACTTCATTATGGACATCGCCCGGCGTTACGGCGAGGAGTCGAACGCATACCGGATCCGTGTCCTGGGTGAGTTTCCCAAGGGCGACGAAAACACGGTTATCCCGTTCGAGCTGGTCGAAGCGTCCCGTTCTCGGGACATTGTCTCCGTTCCAGGGGCCGCGAACGTGTGGGGGGTAGATGTGGCCCGGTTCGGCTCGGCCAGGAACGCTCTCGCGGTCCGTACGAGGCGGGAGTTGGTCAGTATCGAGACCTGGGAAGGTGTCGACCTGATGCAGACCTCGGGGCGGATCAAGGCGAAATACGACTCCACGATGCCGTCTGAGAGGCCGGAAACGATTCTGATCGACGTGAACGGGCTCGGTGGAGGCGTGGTGGACCGACTTTGCGAGCTGGGATTGCCCGTGAGGGGCATAAACGTCGGTGAGAGCGCGAATATCGATGACAGGTTCGCCAGGCTCCGTGACGAGCTATGGTGGCGGATGCGTGAGTGGTTCGAAGGCAAGGATGTGAAATTGCCCCCCACCTCGGATGTGGCCCATGATCCGGTCGAAATCATGGCCGGTGAGTTGGTCAGGCCGACATACCAGTACATGTCCAGCGGGAAGATCAAGGTCGAAAGCAAGGACGAGATGCGGAAGCGCGGTATCCGCTCCCCCGACTTGGCGGACGCTTTCATGCTGTCCTTCGCAGAAGACATCAGCATCCTGACCGGGAGCGGAGGGCGCTTCGGTGGGGCCGCGTGGAACCAAGAACTACCTGACAGATCAACAGGGGTGCCCTAGTGGACGGAAACGAGTATTTCATCCCGGCCGTAACGGCTATCGAGGACCAGGAGAACGACCTACCGGCCATCGTCGACGGTGACATGGACGAGGAGGAGCTTCGGGGTCTCGTTCAGCAGATGGCTGAGGAGTCCCGCCACTGGCGGGAAGCGAACCTCGATCCCTTCGTGGCCGAGGCGACGAAGTACTACCGGGGTGAGCCATTTGGGAACGAGGTAAAGGGACGGTCCGAGATCGTCCTGACCGTCGTGCGGGATGCTATTCGGCAGACCATGCCAAGCCTTCTGCGGGTTTTCTTCGGCCCCGAGCGGGTCATCGAATTCATCGGTCGGAACCAGGATGACATCAACCTGGCCCGCCAGCAGACCGATTTCGTGAACCTCGTCGTCAGGGAGGATAACAAGGGCTTCCTGGAGTTTCATAGCTGGTTCAAGGACGCTCTGACTCGCCGGATCGGGGTCATGAAATGGTGGTTCGAGCAGAACCACAAGCCTAAGATCGAGCAGTTTGAGGGGCTGACCCTGGCCGAGATCGGGGTCATCAGCTCGAAGCTGGAGGAAGAGCCCGGGATTTCCGATATCGTCATTGAGTCGGAGGAGGCCGGACTCAGCGAGAACAGCGAGGACGTATACGACGTAGAGGTCCGGTTCACCAGCTCCGAGGGGCGCGTGAAGTTTGCAGCGACCCCGATCGAGGAAATCATCTGGACCCCGGACGCCCGGTCCACCGGAGACGCGCTCATGGTGGGACACCTCCGCGACGTACCGGCCGATGAGCTGATTGGCCGGGGGTTCGATGAGGACCTGGTGAACGAGCAGGCCGGGAAGGCGCTGCACGGGGCCATGGACCAGCAGGTCCGCGATGCACGTCGAATCGACGGGTACTCGAAGATCGTGCAGCCGGTTCAGGATGACACGACTGAACCGACGCTGTTTGCGGAGCTGTACGCCCGAATCGACGTGGACGGGGACGGGATCGCGGAGCTACGCCGGTACGACTGTATCGGGACCGACTACATCATCGCGAACGGTGACGGGTTCGGTGAGCTGGTCGATGAAGTGCCCTTCGCGTTCCTCTGCCCCGAGCCGGAGCCGCACGAGATCGTCGGACTGTCCATGTCGGACCTCACGATGGATCTGCAGCGGATCCAGTCCTATGTCGCAAGAGCGTCGCTAGATTCACTCGCGAACGCCATCGACCCCGTAACCGAGGTGGTGGCGAACGAAGTGAACATGAAGGACGTTCTGTCGCGAAAACTGTCTCGGATAATTCGCGTCAAGCGGGCTCAGATGATCCGAGAGGTTCCGCACCGTTGGGTCGGTGCGGAGGCCCTGGAGACGCTCAGGTACCTCGATTCGGTCAAGGAAGACCGCACAGGCCGCTCTAAGGCCTCGCAAGGGCTCGACCCCTCCGTCCTCCAGTCCACGACGAAAGCCGCTGTACAAGCGAGCGTGACGGGCTCTCAGCAGCAGTTGGAGATGATCGCCCGCATCTTCGCGGAGACCGGCGTGGCCGATCTCTATAAGGGGATCCTCCGGCTTCTCGTCAAGCACAAGGATGAGACTCGTCGCAGGATCGTTCGGCTTCGGGGCGAATACGTGCCCATGGACCCGGACAAGTGGGACGCGACCATGGACGTGCGTGCCAACGTCGCTCTCGGGACCGGCCTGGTCGAGGACAAGCTCCAGACCCTGGGTCTGATCCTCGGGAAACAGCAGGAGCTGATGCAGCTCGGTGCCCCGATCGTCTCGTGGCGCGGTATCCGTACGACTCTCGCCAAGATCGTAGAGCTGGGCGGGTGGCCGACTGCGGATGAATTCTTCGAGATATGGGGGCCGGAAGAGCAGCAGGCCTTCGAGCAGCAGCAGCAACAGCAGGGTGACCAGCCTGGTCCCGAGGAGCAGCTCGTACAGATCGAGGCTCAGAGGGTCCAGCAGGATGGCCAATTCAAGATGGCCGAGCTGGCGTTCAAGGACAAGAAGTTGATGCTGGAGGACGACCAGGCCCGCGATGCGACTGCCCGGAAGTGGGCGATCGAGTCAGAGCGTGTCAGGAACGAATCTCAGCACAAGGGCGAGCAGGCTGCGTTGCAAGCGGTCATGGAGGCCGATCGGCTGAACCAGGACCAGGATATCGCGGAGGCCAAGCTCCAGATCGAGCTGGCCAAGCTCTCGCAGCCGACTGAACCCACCCCAACGGAGGGTGCGCAGCCGGTAGAACCCATCCCAGTAGAAGGTGCGTAGTCCGTGCACAAGAAATTCCTTGTAAAGCGCCAGCATACGCGAGCGAAGACGAACCCACGACGCGCGAGGCAGCTCCGGCAGAAGGCCGGGCGCCGAGTCGCGCGTCCGACACGATAGAGGGGTCTGCCTGTGGACCAACAGCAGAAAGCACTACGTGCACGCCAACTGCTCGAAGATCCAGTCCTCACGGAGTCGCTTGAGGCGGCCAGGGAGTCCTTCTTCGACGAGTGGATGGCCGCCGGAAAGGTTGAGGACCGCGAGGCGGCATGGGCCAAGGTCCACGCACTCGCAGAGGTCTTGAGCCACCTCTTCTTCCTGGCCTCCCAGGAGGAGACCGAAGTCGAGGACGATGAGGACGATTCGATACCCGATCTCCAGTAAACGCTGGCCCGGCCGAATCCCACACGGAGGCATGACGTGGCTGACAACATCGAAGGGAATGACGAACCTCTGGAGAGGCATATCTTCGCCACTGGAGGGGATACGAACACAGCAGAGGCAAAGCTGCTAGGACTACTCTCGGACGAAGACCTGGAGGCGAAAACCCTCTCGGAAGCTGGTCCCGAGGAAGGTAGTCCACCCGTCAAGGGCGAAGCTCCAGTCCCTGACGAAGGCGAGTCGGAGGAAGAGGAAGTCCTAGAACAAGAGGGCGAATCTCCGCTCGGAGAGGAAGAGGACGAGGGGGACGACGGCGAGGCGGACGACGAAGAGTACGAATACGTCGACGCTGATGGGAACGTGATCGAGGACCCTGCGGATTCCGAGACGTACACCGTGCTGGTGGACGGCAAGGAGCACGAGGTTACACTCGAAGACCTGACTCAGAGCTACTCCTTCCGTGCTCACAACACGCAGAAGTCACAAGAACTGGCCGCAGCCAGGCAGGAAGCGGATGCGGATGCTGTGGCAGGGCGTGAGAGTCGAGAGGTTTACGGGCAGCGCCTACAGTCGTTGGAGCAGGCGCTCGCAAGCATTTACCCGCAGGAGCCAGATTGGGATACCCTGGAGGTGGAGGATCCCACTCGCTTCGCGACCGAGTCTGCCAAGTGGACGCGCCATCAGCAGAAGATGGATGCCCTCCACGCCGAGCGGAAGCGAGTCTATGACGAACAGGTCACGGACCAGACGCAACAGCTCGAAGAGTACAAGGCCGACCAGTCCAAGCGGATGATGGAGGCGATACCCGAATGGTCGAAGCCCGAGGTCCTGAAGACCGAGCAGGCGAAAGTCTACTCCTACGCACAGGACGCCTTGGGGTTCTCGGACGACGAGATCAACTCGATCATCGATCACCGTGCAGTCGTGGCCATCAGAAAGGCGATGCTGTACGATGAGCTGAAGACGAAGGGGCGGAAGGTCCGCAAGGGCCAGAAGTCTACCGGAGTCCTCAAGCCCGGAACCCGCCGCAGGCGCGTCAAAGCCGGCGCCAAGCGGACGCAAGCGGCTCGACGGCGACTGTCCGAGAGCGGGAGCGTCAGAGACGCATCCGCACTTCTGTACGACATGTTGGGCGACGACGCCTAACGCAACTTCGCAGGGAGAAGAACAATGGCAATCGTAGCCAACACGCTCCTCCGCTACGACGCGCAGGGTCTACGTGAGTCCCTCAGTGACATCATCTACGATGTGTCGCCCGAGGAAACTCCGTTCCTGAGCGCCGCTGGCCGAGGAAGTGCCAAACAGACGCTGGAAGAGTGGCAGACGGATGTTCTCGCTGCCGCTGCTGACAACGCCCAGCTCGAAGGTGACGATGTCACCTCGTATACCGCTATCACCCCGACCGTCCGCGTGGGCAACTACACGCAGATCAGCCGGAAGGTCTTTCTCATCTCGGATACCGAAGAGGTGGTCGACAAGGCTGGACGGCGCTCGGAGATGGCGTACCAGATCCCTCGACGGGGCCTGGAGCTGCGGCGCGATATCGAACGGGCGTGCTTCCTGAACACGATCGGCGTGGCTGGTAACAGCACGACCGCGCGTGTCAGTGCGGGCCTGGGTTCTCACGTCAAGTCGAACGACAGCCTCGGTTCCGGCGGGACGAGCCCGACGTGGACCAGTGGCGTGCCGAACGACGCACGGAACGACGGCACACAGAGGGCGTTTACGGAGACGATCCTCAAGGCCGTGATCGAGCTGATGTGGACGAGCGGTGCGAGTATCCGCTCCCTCTTCGTCGGTCCCTTCAACAAGCAGGCCGTGTCCGCGTTCAGCGGCGTGGTCACGCGGAACTTCGACATGTCGAACGTCGACCCCAGCCCGACGGCTGTGATCGCTGCGATCGATGTGTTCGTGAGCGACTTCGGTACCCTGAAGGTGATCCCTTCGCGGTATCAGAGAGAGCGTGACGGCTGGTTCCTGGACTTCGAGTTTCTCGAAGTGCTGTACCTCCGTTCGTTCCGTACCGTCAAGCTGGCGAAGACGGGTGACGCTGAGAAGCGCATGCTGATCGCTGAGTGGTCGTTGAAGGTCAAGAACGAGGCCGCTCTCGGTCTCGCGGCGGACCTCAACTCCTCGTAAGCGACGGCGGGTCCATAGGCTGGGCGTCCTTCGGGGCGCCCGCCTTCATCCTCTTCACAGGGAGACAAGCACCATGATGGCACCAAGCGATTTGGTGCGTGCCACCGGGACCCTGACGTTCGTAAGCGCCATTGCGACGGACGTGTTCGTGATCGGAGACATCACGTATCTGCTCAAGGCGACCCCAGCGGTTGCCTATGATGTGGACGTGAGCGCCGACGACACGATTCAGGCCGCTGCGGCAGCGTCCGCGATCAACAAGGACGGTACCGGCGGAGCACTCACCTACTACGAGACGGGAACGATCGAAAACCCGTATGCCAGCGCGTCGAGTGCGTTGGGCGTCCTCACGGCCACTGCCCGGGTTCCGGGTACGGTCGGGAACGGGATCACCTTCAACTCGGTCGACACGACCATCACCGCCGACGCAATTGCGCTCGGTGGAGTTGTGGCTGGCTCCGGCGTCTTCGATGACGCTCTGGAGTCGCTGATCGACGAAGTGCAGCTCAACTCGGAGGCGATCTCCATGATCGCACACCTCACGTCGAGGTCTTCGGACTAGAACGTGAAGCCCAGCCTGAAGGCTCTTCTGGCTGTAGTGCTTGTCGTGTCAACGGCGTTGGCAGTTGACAAGTGCTACTCCGGTCGAGCGGATGAGTGGGAAGGCCGCGTCAAGGTGGTGCTGGCCGCGAGCGAGGACCTACGGTCCCGAGTTGTTGACTTGCAGGCCGAGGCGGAAGTGCTGCGCTCACAGGCCGCAGCCAGCGCTGAGGAAGCGGCAGCTCGGGAACCTATCATACTGGAACGGATCGTGCGACTTCCGCCGGCAGTGACGCCAGGGGAGGTTCAACGCGATACAATTATCGTCGAACTTCAGGGTCTGAGTGACAAATGGAAACTTTCGTATCAGACGGAGGTCCTGAGCCACGCCCTGACCCGTGAAGCCCTCGACCTCGCCGTGGTTCGCGGTGACAGCCTGTTCGCCGTTCTCCAGGACCGGCCGGGCAAGAAGCCCTGGTTCATCCCGGAGCTAGTGATTGGACCTTTCGTCGGTGCATGCGTGCCGGCAGGTACACCGTGCGCCGGACTCGGCGCCACCCTGGGCTGGAAAATCAGCCTGTAGCCTGTGGTATACGGAGAAGCCCTGTGAGTGACAGCAGACC
>FXBF010000276.1_pt1 | contig 17062 bp, 14 predicted proteins | sample 5335321 | NCBI WGS metagenome assembly FXBF01 (sample SAMEA103928391, study PRJEB20085) | sediment metagenome | isolation source: sediment
GCTTCTTGCATCGCATCCCGCAAAGACCGCTTCGCGGCCATGCGGATTTTTGAGAAAGGTTCTATTCACGGGAATCATTCCGCAACAACGACTCCAGTTCACGCGCCGTATCCTTTGCGGACTGAATCAGGCGCTCTTCGTCATGGTGTATTGCGTGCTGCTCATCCAGCAGACGCTTGTCACGCTCGCGAAACGTATCGACAACACGCCCGACTTCCTTCGCGTCGAAGCCAAGCATTTCGAGCGCTCGACCGCTCATGGCAAGGCTGGATAATAATGTCTCACGGAAGATATGCGTAATGCCGAGATCCATCAGCCTGTGCGCATGCCGCCGGTTTCTGGCGCGTGCGACGATCTTCAGGTTTGGAAAATGACTAATGACCGTCTCAGCAACCTTTACTGAAGACTCGATATCGTCGATGGCGAGGACAAATAACTTTGCCCGATCTGCGCCGGCCGCACGCAACAGGTCGATCCGGCAAGCATCACCAAAATAAACCTTGCTGCCGTAACTGCGCACTATATCGACCTGTGAGGAATCGATTTCGAGTGCCGTGAAGGAGTGGCGTTTGATGCGCAAGAGGCGCCCGATAATCTGTCCGACACGGCCGAATCCGGCAATGATCACGGCGTCTCCCTCGTCCTTCATGGCATCGTATTCTGGCTCGTCTCTTTCGGCCATGCGCCCGCCGATGTGTTCGTTAATCAGATACACGACCGGGGTGAACATCATCGAAACCGCGACTCCCAGAATCATCTTGTCTATCAACGTGGCGTCTATAATGTTTTCGCGCCCTACCAGGGCGAATAGGACGAATGCGAACTCGCCGCCTTGCGATAGAACGGCTGCAAGACTCAACGCACCCTTTGTGTCGCATAGTCCGAACATTTTTGCGAGCGGATAAAGGACCAGCGCTTTGGCGAGCATCAGTGAGATAACGATGAGCAGAATCGTTCCTGGCTCCTGCAGCAGCAGCCCGATATTGACGGACATACCGACAGCGATGAAAAAGAGCCCCAGCAGTAGTCCCTTGAATGGCGCGATGTCAGCTTCGAGTGCATGCCGGTACTCCGAGTCGGCCAGAAGCATGCCGGCGATAAATGCACCGAGCACCATCGACATGCCGGCAAACTGCATTACGAATGCCGCGCCTATGACGACAAGCAGCGCTGTTGCCGTGAAAATCTCGGGCAATTTCGTGCGGGCCACGATGCGAAGCAACGGACGCAACAAGTAACGCCCGCCGATGATCAGACCGGCAATCGCAGCCAGCGTGATTCCGATACTCAGCGCGTCGAAGCCGCCCGATGCTCCACTGCCGATCATCGGCAATAGCGCGATTAAAGGAATGACCGCCAGGTCCTGAAAGAGCAGGATGGAAAAGGCGGCGCGCCCATGGTTCGTCATTAGTTGCTTCTTTTCCGCCAGGAGCTGCAGAACGAATGCGGTCGAGGACAATGCAAGAATCAATCCCGACACGACGGCAACCGTTGGCGTAAAACCGTAGGCCCAGGCGAGCAAGCCTATGACAATTGCGCTCAGGAACACCTGGGCACTGCCGAGCCCGAATACCATCCGACGCAGTACCCATAGGCGTGACGGCTGCAGTTCAAGCCCGATAATGAACAACAAAAAGACGACGCCAAGTTCGCCGAAATGCAGGATATGCTCCGGGTCGCGGATAAAGCGGAGCCCGAACGGGCCGATAATGATGCCGGCTGCCAGATAACCAAGCACCGAACCGAAGCCAAGCCTCTTGCTGAGCGGCACCGCGATGATCGCGGCGACGAGATAGATGATGGCCTCCTGCAGAAAACTCAACGGCGTATCCTGTTCTTACCCGGGGAAATTGTTCGTTTGTATAAAGCAGTTTAGCCTGCGCGCGCCTTTGCTGGCTATTCACCTTTGGATTACACTACGAGTTTGCGCGGCAGAAAGTATTCCTGCTGCAAAAGCGCCACAGCGGCACATCTTTCCATTCTTTGTCGTTACGTAGTCTACTATGTGCCTCAAAAGAACGAAAAAATGAACTCGCTGTGGCACTTTTTCGCGACGGATATTTCTACCGCGCAGACTCCAGTATATTTCGCAGGGACGGACAATGATCCAGCAAATCAAACATACGCCGAATATCCTCATTGGGCTGATTTTTGCGTTGTTTTACATAGCCGCGTGCGAACCACCGCAGACGGCGGCGGATGCTGAAAGAGCGGCAGCCGCCGAAAATGTCGATGCTATGTCCCGGGAGCATGCTGACGACACGGCAACACCGAGTGGAGCCGCGAGAGTTGCTCCGCAACGGGCAGTCGTTGTCGCCGACAGGATCGCCTATGCAGAAGTCCAGGATAAGGTGAGGTACGGGCACTTTGTCTTTCCCGAGGGCATGGTCGAACCATTTGCGGCGATCATCGTTATCCATGAGTGGTGGGGCCTGAACGACGGAGTGCGGGCGATGGCGGACCGCCTGGCGGGCCTTGGGTATATCGTGTTGGCTGTCGACCTGTTTGGGGGCGTTACGGCATCCACACCTGCCGAAGCCAGAGAACTCATGCTGAAGGTCGTCGAAAATCCCGATCTCGCCACTGAAAATATTCGACAGGCCTACCAGTTCCTGAAAGATACAGCAGGTGCACCGCGAATTGCTTCACTCGGCTGGTGTTTTGGTGGCGGCTGGTCATTGAATACCGCGCTGCTGTTTCCGGACGAACTCGACGCTGCTGTCATTTACTACGGTCAGGTAACGGATAACGAAACAAAGCTCGAGCCATTGAACGTGCCCATCCTCGGTATCTTCGCAGCCGAGGACAGAGGTATACCGGTCGAATCCGTGCGGGGCTTTGAACAGGCGCTGGAAAACCTTGGCAAGAATTACGAGATAGAGATTTTTCCAGGTGTCGGCCATGCGTTCGCCAATCCGACCGGAAGAAACTACAACGCTGATGCGGCCGATAAAGCCTGGGAACGGACCGTCGAATTCCTTGATAGTCATCTCGCCGCGACCGGCAAAGAGTGAATCAATCCAGCCGGGAGTCTGCGCGGCAGAAAATATTCCTGCTGCAAAAGCGCCATAGCGGCTCAATTTTCCGTTCTTTTTCGTTGCGTAGTCCTACTATGCACCTCAAAAGAACGGAAAATTGGCCTCGCTGTGGCACTTTTTCGCAACGGATATTTCTATCGCGCAGACTCCATGTCTTCAACCGGTACCGCACATTCCAGCATTAGGTCCAGCGGTTTCGTCACATACATTATCGATTGTGCGGATTCAGTTGCGCATCGCAATGACGCCTGCGCAGACATTACCGCGGGAACCGTAATTCTGTTTTGATCCGCTGTGTCCGGTTTTTCTTTCTCACCGTTGATGCAGAACCGCTCTATTCGCAACGGCGCAATCTGATTCGATGGAACCCGGAGTTCCAGTTTCAACTCTCTGTCCGCCTGCAGCTGTTCAGCATCAAACGATGTTCTGCTGTCAGCGATACTTATAAACGCTGAATCCGGCTGCCAGTTTACGTCGCACTCGACAGTCACGGTCAGGGCATAAGTCAGGCTGGGAAGGCGTATCGATAAGCGGCCGGCCGGTCGGCGCGCCACGGTTACAGTTGGTACGTCTGCCGATATCCTGATGTCGTGTACCGGCTTCGGTTCAGCCGCGAACGCAACAGAAATGACGGCCGCTACAAAACCGAATAATAGTGCTGGGCGCATACGGCTAAGGCTACGATAACGCACGAAGAAAAGACACAGGCGCAAGGCTGCCGGGCCCCTCAATGCAGTCAATCATCACGTGATACGCTTGCTTAGCTGATTGCGGTTTGCGGGCAATGCGGGATGCAAAAAATAACCAGAGTTACCTATAAAGTGGCGCGACGAATCGCAATACTGGCCGTTGGCAGTACCGTCATTGCTGTCGGTATCGTAATGATAGTGGCACCCGGCCCGGCCATCGTGGTCATTCCGATCGGGCTCGCGATACTGGGGGTGGAATTCGCCTGGGCGAAGACCTGGTTGAGAAAGCTCCGCGAAGGCATAAGCGCTCAAAACGCAAAGCAACGGAGTCGCCGAGCAGAGCATCATCGCGATCACCGCCGATAAGCTGCCCTAACAAGAAAAAAAAGGAGCCGGAGCAGCTAAATCTGAATTCATTTAGCGGGCCGATCCGACACGGAGCGGTCTCCGGCTCCCTAACAAGAAGCGGCAACTGGGAGTTGGCCGCCGGACCTTTTGGTCCTTACCCGGGGCAGCGTCAAACGGACGTTCGGGGGAGAGTTGTCCGAAGAACGGCCTGTCGCCGAGTCTTTCGGGGCGAATTGTTTTACATCTCGCCCGCGATAAGCACTGAGGTGCGGCCGATTAGTCTCATATCAAGATCCAGTCGGGTGTCTGCTTCGACAGCCCGGGCGGCATCTTCGACGGCTGCCTCGTTGGCCCGCCTGGCCTGCTCCTTGCTGGTCTCTTCAATCTGCGCGGACGACACTTCACTCGTATCAAAAGCGACACGATCGTCGGCCATCGCGGGCGCTGTGCCGGTGTTGGCTGCGAACAGTAATAGGGCGGCAATCGTTGCCGGGTTTAATAACTTACCTCTGGTGTTCATTTCGCTGTCCTTCGGAGTGTAAAGCGGCAGAATTTACCGTAGATCGGCACAATTTTGTCGCTGTCAGAAAGATAGATTGCATAAGTCGTGCCAAGTTTAAAAACACAGTGATAACAAAGAGTTAAGACGAGAAACATATTCACGGTATTTCGTGAATTCCGAAATTTCGTGACAATTACTACGATTTTCCGTATAAACAGCTGCCATGGCAAAGCTCGACGATTATCACTGGCTTTTTCGCAAGGTACCGGCCATGGCTACCTTGATCGATGGGGATGGCCGATACCTCGACGTGAACGATGCTTTGCTCGATCGCCTGGGCTTTGCGAGGGAGGAAATGATCGGTCGCCGGCCGGCAGAATTCGTCTCCGGGGCAAGCGCCCGCCGTATCGAGAGTGAGTTCGTGCCGACGCTCAGGCGGACGGGCAAGCTCGAAAACAAGCCGATCGCGTTCCTGACAAAATCAGGCGAGGTGGTTGATTGCCTCACCAACTCGCTGGTCGAACACGACCCGGACGGATCATTCGTCCGCACGGTCGCGATATATACCGAGGCAACGGACCAGGCCAAGGCAGACTTTATGTATCGGGACCTTTACCGGTCGACGCCGGCAATGCTGCATACCGTGGACTCCAAAGGCTGCGTCGTGACAGTGACCGATCACTGGCTGCAAAAAATGGGATATACCCGCGACGAAGTGGTGGGTCGGCCGATCGTAGATTTTTTCAGCGACGCCTACCGGAAGAAGTTCATCGGCAATCGCCTGCAGAAACGCATTGCGGGTGGGGGGTTCATTAACGAGGAACGGCAGATGGTCACAAAAGACGGAATCGTGCTTGATCTCCTGATGTCCGCCATTTCTGATAAAGATGCCTCGGGACGCGTGAACCGAATGCTGGTTGCGTCAAAGGACGTGACCGAACGGAACCGTGCCGAGCGCGCACTGCGAAAGACAGTTGCCGAAAACGCGCGCCTGAGAGAGGAACTGGAGCGCGAACGTGACTACCTGCGCGAGGAAGTCAACGTCGCAATGAATTTCGGCCGGATCGTAGGCAAGAGCGCGGCACTCAGACATATGCTTGCCCAGGTCGAAGCGGTTGCGGAGACACCGGCCAGCGTACTGGTTCTCGGCGAATCCGGTGTCGGCAAGGAATTGGTCGCACGTGCTATCCATGCACAGAGCCCACGTGCAGACGGGCCGTTAGTCAAAGTCAACTGCGCATCGATACCGAAAGATCTGTTCGAAAGTGAATTTTTCGGTCATGTGAAGGGGGCGTTTACGGGGGCGCACCGTGACAGGGTTGGCAGATTTCAACTCGCCGACGGCGGCACAATCTTTCTAGACGAGGTCGGCGAGATTCCGGTCGAGTTGCAGAGCAAACTTCTGCGCGTGCTTCAAGAGAGCGAATTTGAACGTGTAGGGGACGACATAACGAAATCTGTCGATGTCAGGGTGATCGCCGCAACGAATCGGGATCTGGAACAGCTCGTCCTGTCAGGTAAATTTCGAGAGGATCTGTTTTATCGCCTGAGCGTTTTCCCAATAGAAGTGCCGCCGTTACGGAAACGGGATGACGATGTAATTCAGCTGGCGCAACATTTTCTCGAAGCGACCTGCCACGATTTTGGCCGGAAGCCGATGGTGTTGACCAGGATTCAGGCTGACGAAATCAGAAATTATGATTGGCCCGGAAATGTGCGCGAACTCAAGAATGTTATTGAACGAGCAGTTATCCTGTCACAAGGCAATGTTTTGCGGCTCGACCTGTCCTTATCTGACACAAGTGCGAGAACTGCTAGCCGACCAGAGAACGACGATCTGACGCCTGAGCATTTAATTCTTAACGAGCACGATATGAAAGAGTTACAAAAGAAAAATCTTCTTGCAGCCCTCGGACAGACGAATTGGCGAGTATCCGGGAAAGGCGGAGCGGCGGAGCTATTGGGCGTGCGGCCGACCACGCTTAGCGATCGCATCAAAACGCTCGGCCTTCGCAAACCAAGTCGCAAATGAGCAGTACGATATGAGCCTCAGACTTTTGCCACTGTTTCTAATCGTTTTGCCGATCCTCGGGCTTTGCGAAAGTGCATTGCCGCCCGGCGTACAGGATTCCCTGAATCTGCGCAAAGTGCCGGATAACAGCCTTAGCATCTATGTCGAGAATCTGGACACCGGCAAGCCGGTGCTGACCTGGAACGAGGATGTACCCCGCAATCCCGCATCGGTCGTCAAGCTGCTGACAACACTTGTAGCACTGGACATTCTTGGTCCAACGTACACCTGGAAGACCGAAGTCTATGTGCTCGGTGAAATGGATGGCGGTGTTCTTGACGGCGACCTGCTACTGAAGGGCTACGGTGATCCGTTTCTGGTCACGGAACGTGTCTGGCAGATGCTGCGAGAGATTCGACAAAAGGGAATAAAGCGAATTACGGGTGACCTCCTGATCGACGACAGCTACTTTGACGTGCCCTACCACGATCCAGCCAAGTTCGACCGGGAACCGTTGCGCGCATATAACGTTGCGCCGAATGCACTGTTGATGAATTTCAAAGTCGTGCGCTATCACTTCGAACCGAACTCCGGATCGGCGACAGTTGGTATCCGGGTTGATCCGCCACTGCAAAATTTACGTATCGAAAACAAACTAAAGATCGTGCCTGGTAGATGCCGTGGTTACCAGCGCGGAATTACGATTACGCCGAACCACGCCGTCGATCTCATGGTAATGAGTGGAGAGTTTCCCAGCGGTTGCAATTCTTACGCGATGAGTCGCACAGTGCTTAGTCACAATCAATTCGCATACGGCCTGTTCAAGAGCATCTGGGAGGAATCGGGTGGCGAGTTTTCGGGAAGCTATTGGAACGTCATCAAGCCTGATGACGCGGAGCCCTTTCTGGTATTCGACTCCTTGCCGCTCGCCGACGTCATTACCAAAATCAACAAGCACAGTAATAACGTAATGGCCCGCCAACTTCTTTTTACACTGGGTGCCGAGAAATTTGCCGTTCCGGGCACAGAGGAAGGCGGTCGGCAGGTCGTCGAGGACTGGCTCAAAGAAAAACAACTCAATCCCGCGGAGTTGAAACTGGATAACGGTGCCGGCTTGTCACGTGAGTCCCGCATCTCCGCCGAAATTCTCGGCAAGATCTTGCGCTACGCCTGGCAAAGCCCGTTCATGCCAGAATACTTGTCATCTCTCTCCCTGTCCGGGCTGGACGGTACCCTGGTACGACGCTTTCGCAATGACCCTCTGACCGGTAAGGCGCATATCAAGACTGGTCGGCTCGATGACGTTACCGCGATCGCCGGTTACCTGCAATCCCGCTCAGGTAACAGATACGCCGTTGTCGCACTGCAAAATTACCCAGATGTCCACCGAGGTCCGGGCGAAGAGGTGCAGGCAGCCTTATTGCGATGGCTGTATGAACAATAGGACCAGCAACACTCGCGAAAATGTCGTTTCTCCTGTAGTAAAATCCGGCTATCGTTTGGGAGATATCAACATGCGTTTTGTGATTTGGCTTGCATTATTGGTAGCGCTGCCGCGGGCAGCACTCGCGGAAACGGGATACGTGACCGATAACCTGCGGCTCGGATTGCATCAGGCGGCGGACACGCGCGACAGGGCATTCCGTACGCTTGAATCCGGTCAGGAGGTCGAAATTCTGTCCCGCGACCGGAACTATGCACACGTCCAGTTGCCCGACGGAGTGCAGGGTTACTTGAAAGCCGCATACCTGGTATTCGAGAAACCGGCCAAACTAATCGTTACTGAAACCCAGGCAGAAAACGAAAAGCTGATCCAGGAGTTGGCAGATACCAAGCAAGCGTTCGCCAGCCCCGCGGCGACGATCGATGCGCTCGAGAATGAAGTCGTGCGAAACAAGACAGCGCTCAATGAAAGTACAGCGAAAATTGAAGAGCTAACTCAGGAAAATGAAAAGTTTCGCAGGCGGCACGGCGGCTATAAGTACAGCATGCCATTCACGTGGGTGGCTGGTGCGCTTGGAGTCAGTCTGCTGGCGGGATTTCTGCTGGGCCTCTGGTTGGTCGACCATCGCAGTCGCAGGCGACACGGCGGCATTCGTATCTACTGATTCGATTCCCCGGTACGACGCTTGGAATCCATCTCGTAGTGGATTTACGAGATGGGTTTCAATATATCTCCGCGTTATATCCAGATAACAACAAATACGTTCACGAAAGTCACGCCACTTCGTAAGGTTTGCATCACCTTGTAAATCAGACGGAAGTGTTTCTTGAACAGCATGGCTGCAAGCACGATCGCTCCGCCACTGGACTTAGCCCGGACGGAAAAAGTGCAAGATGCACTGAATGGGCTGACGCCTGCCCAGTTGCAATGGGTCAGCGGTTACGTCGCGGGTCTCGCGGCCGGACAGGGCACGGCGCAGTCGTCTGCCGTCGTCCAGCCGGCAACAGATTCAGGCAATACCCTGACGGTCCTCTATGGTTCGCAGACGGGCAACGGCCGCGGCGTCGCAGATGAGTTGGGGCAAAGCGCTTCCGCGCGCGGTTTCGCCGTCAAACTGGTCAGCCTGGCCGACTATAGGCCGGCAAATATCAAACGGGAGTCACTCGTCAGTCTGGTTATCAGCACGCACGGCGAGGGAGATCCTCCCGACGATGCAGAGCTATTTCACGAATTCCTGCTTTCCGAAAAAGCGCCACAACTCAAAAATCTGAAGTTCTCCGTTCTCGCATTGGGCGACAGCAGCTATGTCAACTTTTGTCAGACCGGGCGCGAGCTTGACGCCCGGTTGAAGGAGCTCGGTGCGCAGCAAATCGCGCCGATCGTGGAATGCGATCTTGACTATGAAGAACCTGCATCACGGTGGGCGGAAGATGTTCTCAAAACATTGCCGGATGAGTTGGCAAGCGTGGCCGAAGTTCCTCGTTTGCATGCCGTCAAGCCAGTCGCCCTCTATGACAGGCGCCGTCCATTCGAGGCCGAAGTGCTGACAAATCAGAAGATAACCGGCGCCGAATCGAGTAAAGATGTGCGACACATCGAGCTGTCTCTGGAAGGGTCGGGCCTGACATACGAGCCGGGCGACTCTCTCGCAGTCATCGCTGACAATCCGCCACAGCTCATCGAGGACCTGCTGAGCACGCTTGAGTTTTCCGGTGATGAAGAAGTGAGAATCAAAGGCTCGACGATTCCGATCAGGAATGCCTTTCGAACGGAACTCGAGATTACCGCACCCAGCATTGGATTCCTGAGCGCTTACGCCGAACTTGCAAATTCCAAAAACCTGGCGGAATTATTGGAACAGGGGCGCCGGACCGAGTTGTCCGGTTTTCTCGATACCCGGCAGGTCATTGACATTGTTCGAGAGTACCCGGCAGCGCCCAGCCCGGCCGAATTTGCCGCTTCGTTAAGAAAACTCATGCCGCGGTCTTATTCCATTGCTTCCAGCTCGCTGGCCAATCCGGATGAAGTTCACCTGACGGTCGCGGCTGTGAATTACCAGGCGTTTGGCACGGAACACTGGGGCGCAGCTTCCACAATGCTCGCCGACCGGATTGCCGAGGGGGACAAAGTCTCGGTGTTTCTGGAGTCCAATCCAAGATTCCGTCTGCCCGCCGACGATCAGACAGCGGTAATCATGATTGGCCCCGGTACCGGCGTTGCGCCGTTTCGAGCATTCGTCGAACAAAGGGCAGAGCTCGGCGCGACCGGCAGGAATTGGTTGTTCTTTGGCGACCGGACTTTTCACAGCGACTTCCTGTATCAACTGGAATGGCAGCGCTTTCTGAAGCGTGGAACCTTGCATCGAATGGATGTCGCTTTTTCCCGCGACCAGGCCGACAAGGTCTATGTGCAGCACCGGATCGAGGATCACGCAGCGGAATTCTGGGAATGGTTGCAGCAGGGCGCCGCCGTTTATGTCTGTGGCGATGCCAAGCATATGGCCGGCGATGTTCACGAGGCGCTGATCCAGGTGCTCGTATCACAAGGTGGTCACGACAGAATGTCAGCAGAGAGTTATCTCAAAGACATGCGCAGGGCCGGCCGTTATCAAAGGGACGTCTATTAGGATAATCGCATGACGGATACGACAACTAATCCAAGCGACGTGGAGCAGGTCAAGGCCCGGAGCCGTCACTTGCGTGGCACGCTAATTGAAAGCCTCGAAGATCCGCTTACCGGCGCGATTGCGGAAGACGATACGACTTTGTCGAAGTTTCACGGCATCTACCAGCAGGACGACCGCGATGTTCGCAAGGAGCGCAAACGGCAGCGTCTCGAGCCTGCCTACAGTTTCATGATTCGCGCCAGGGTGCCGGGCGGTGTTTGTACCACGGATCAGTGGTTGAACATGCACGAGATAGCTACAACGAGAGCAAACGGCACGATCCGATTGACAACGAGGCAGGCGTTTCAGCTCCACGGCGTCATCAAAGGAGACCTGAAACCCGCAATCCAGGAAATTAATCAGGCGTTGATGGACACGCTGGCTGCTTGCGGCGACGTAAATCGAAACGTGATGTGTTCGCCGTTGCCGCCGATATCTGAAGTGCATCGGGAAGTGCAGGCGTTAGCCGAGTCTCTCAGCGAACATCTGACGCCGGCGACAGGCGCGTACCACGAGATCTGGCTCGACGGAAAAAAATTGGATAGCCAGGAAGCGGACGCAGAGCCTATCTACGGCGATACCTACCTTCCGCGCAAGTTCAAATCTGCGTTCGTTGTGCCGCCGCAAAACGACGTAGACGTATATGCGCAAGACCTTGGATTTATCGCGACAATTGAACAAGGCACTCTCCGCGGGTTCAACGTAACGGTAGGCGGCGGCATGGGCATGAGTCACGGCGAGACAGCGACGTATCCGCGGCTCGGCGATGTCATGGGATTCTGCACCACCGACCAGGTCATTAAAGTGGCTGAGGCCGTTGTTACCACACAACGTGATTTCGGTGACCGCACGAATCGCAAGCATGCGCGACTGAAATATACGATCGACGATCGTGGGCTGGATTGGTTCAGGAGCGAGGTCGAGCGCCGGCTCGGCTGGCAACTCGGGGAGCCGCGCCCATTTGCATTCGTCGGCAACGGTGACGTCTACGGTTGGCAGCAGTCAACAGATGGACGCTGGCATTACACCCTGTTCGTGCAGAACGGTCGCATCGAAGACAGAGATGACAGGCTTCTCCTGAGCGGTCTCAGAAAAGTAGCGGCAATGCACACAGGCGATTTTCGACTGACGCCAAATCAAAACCTGATCATTAGCAATGTTGAGCATGGTGACCGGGAACATATTGCAGATCTTCTGCGTCAGTTTGGTATCGAGAATAAGCAGCAGGCGACGCCTTTACGGCTGCACTCGATGGCCTGCGTTGCGTTTCCAACCTGTGGCCTGGCGATGGCGGAAAGTGAACGCTATTTGCCGTCTTTGATCGATCGCATCGACGAAATGCTGGATGAATACGGACTTCGGAATGAAGCTATCACGATACGCATGACGGGATGCGCGAACGGCTGCGCCCGACCATATATCGCCGAAATCGGACTGGTTGGCAAAGGCCCGGGTCACTACAACCTCTACCTTGGCGCAGGCTTCGCTGGCGACCGGCTGAACAAACTGTATCGCGAAAACATCGACGAAGAAGAAATCCTCAGCACGCTCGATCCATTGTTTGCACGATACGCTGGCGAGCGGATGGATGGTGAGCGCTTCGGTGACTTCGCCATACGAATTGGCATCGTGGCCGAAGTTACCGTTGGCAGGAACTTTCATAATGCAGCGTGATCGCGACATCGTGGAACTCAGTGAATCACGGAGCCGTCGTGCCGCCGAGCTGGCATGCAACCGATCGCTGGAGTCGATGTCCGCAGAGGAAAGGGTTAGCTGGGCCTTGAGTCATCTGCCCGAAAATCATGTCGTCAGCTCGAGTTTTGGCGCGCAAGCGGCAGTCATGTTGCACTTGCTGTCCAGTCAGCGTCCGGATATCCCGGTTATCGTCATCGATACGGGTTACCTTTTTCCGGAGACATACCGATTCATCGATGAGCTGACGCGGTCACTACACCTGAACCTGAACGTCTTTCGTCCCGATCTATCCAACGCCTGGCAGGAAGCCCGTTTCGGAAAGCGCTGGGAAGCGGGTGTCAAGGGCATTGACGCTTACAACCACGACAACAAAGTCCTGCCGATGGAGCGTGCTCTTGAGGCCTTGAATGTAGGCACCTGGTTCGCCGGACTGCGACGAAGCCAGACGCAGAGCAGAAAAGGTACGCCTATCGTGGAATCATCCGGTGAGCGATGGAAGGTCCACCCGATTGCCGACTGGAACGACAGGGACGTCTATCAATATCTGAAGAAACACGATTTGCCGTACCACCCACTCTGGGAAAAGGGCTATGTCTCAATTGGCGACACGCACACGACGCACTCGCTGGCCGATGTAGCAAGCAATGACGAGACACGCTTCTTCGGGCTGAAGCGAGAATGCGGATTGCATGAAATGGACTTCGGCCGATCGGCCTGATCGCTGCCGTAGGAGCGGCTGTAGGAGCGGCTGTAGGAGCGGCTTTAGCCGCGGGGCGACCGATCGGCCTCGTCGTTCTCGCACATCCCCGTGCCCCGCGACATAGGGTCATCCTGACCACGAAGGCTTTCCTACGAGCAATCTACGCGGCAGCCGAAAGGTCGTCCGAGCAGCCGCCGCGAATTGGCAGTTTCGTGTCCTTGAACAAGGAATCGATTTCTTCCTGGTCCTGAGCTTTCGCCGCGGCGTCGATTTGCTGTGCATCGATGTGCGGCGCAAATAGCCTGATGAAGTCGAGCATATAGCGACGAAGTACCACGTCCTTTCGGAATCCGATCCAGGTTGTGCTTCGAGGAAACAATCCTTCTGCTTCGATTGCGGTCAGATCTTTGTTGTCTTCGCATTCGTGCGCCATGCTGGCAACGATGCCGACGCCGAGTCCCATACGAACATAGGTCTTGATTACATCGGCGTCGCGTGCAGTAAACACGACATCGGGTTTCAGATTTTCGTCGGCGAACGCTTTCTTGAGCGATGACTCTCCACCGAAACTGAAAACATAGGTCACGAGCGGGTGCTCGGCCAGATCTTCGAGTGTCAGTTTGCGCTCCAGCGCCGCGAGTTCGTGGTCGTTCGGCACAAGTATCGTGCGGTCCCAGCGATAGCTTGGCAGCAATAATAGCTCGCCGAACAAGTGATTTGATCCCGTGGCAATAGCAAAGTCAATTTCCTTTGCTGCCACCATATCGGCGATTTGCTCCGATGTGCCCTGGTGCAGGTTCAGGTTGACACTCGGATAGGATTGCCGAAAAGATTTTACGACGTCGGGCAGGACATAGCGCGCCTGTGTATGGGTCGTGCCGATCGATAAAGTGCCTTCTTCTTCCTGATAATAATCCGATGCCAGGTTTCGGATGTTATCGACCTCCTGCATGATCAGCCTGGCGCGTTCGATTACCTGGTGGCCTGCAGCCGTTATGCCTTCGAGGCTCTTGCCCTTGCGGGTGAACAATTGCAGGCCGAGTTCCTCTTCCAGAAGCTTGAGTTGTTTGCTGACGCCCGGCTGCGATGTGTACAGGCGATCGGCTGCCGCCGTGATATTCAGGCCGTTATCGACAATCGCAAGCAAATATTTTAGCTGTTGTAGTTTCATCGGACTGCGTCGTGTCAATACCCCAATGGCCCAGCCAATTCTCACTTAAGACAAGCTTCAGGGCCAAACGTTTCAAGCAAGGGCGTTGCAATACGTCGAACCGGCCGGAGAGTATGCCGAGTACCGGGTCTTATGACAATTTTCTTAGTGAAAACCGCTACATAGATACACCTGAAACATATAACGTGCTGCTATATAGCCAGAAACATTCATTATTTTTTATGACACCAGGCAGGCAGTATATTTGACTGCCTTGTTGGACCACCAGGCTGGATCCGTGGACTACTTCCCCGCATTTCTAAATCTCAAAGACAAGTCCTGCCTGCTGGTGGGCGGCGGCAGCGTGGCCTCGCGGAAGGCGGATTTGTTGCTCGCCGCGGGCGCCCGGCTGACAGTCGTAGCGCCGGAACTCTGTCCGAAAATGAAGCAGTACGTTGACTCGGGACGAATTACGCATCGTGATGGCCACTTCATGCCGAAGGATGTAGAGGGTCACTGGCTGGTCGTAAATGCGAGCGGCGACACGCAGGTCTCGAAAGAGGTTTTCAATGCGGCAAACAATGCCGGCGTCTTTTGTAATTCTGTCGATGACAAGACGCGTTGCAGCTATGTTTCACCTGCAATCATCGATAGGAGCCCCGTTGTAGTAGCCGTGTCCAGCGGTGGCACGGCGCCGTTGCTTGCGCGCAAAATTCGGGCACAGATCGAAACGATTCTGCCGCTGCGTCTCGGCCAGCTCGCCGCTCTGGCATCCGAATGGCGGGACCGCGTGAGGAACCGTATCGATAATCTTCTCGGGCGCAGGCGATTCTGGGAGCAGGTTTTCGACGGCACCGTCTCCGATGACGTGCTCGCTGGTCGAATTCAGTCTGCGAAGGCACAGATCGCATCCCTGCTTAATGGGACAACGCGACAAAAAGACCAGCAAGGCGAAGCATGGCTCGTTGGCGCCGGGCCAGGAGACCCTGGCTTGCTAACGTTGCGGGCATTGCAACTCATGCAGCGCGCAGATGTCGTGGTTCACGACCGCCTCGTTTCCAAAGAAGTGCTTGCACTGGCGAGACGCGATGCCGAGATGATCTCTGTCGGCAAAACGCCCGGGTGCAAATCCACATCGCAAGAAGAGATCAACGAATTGTTGATAAGGCTGGTACGTGGCGGCAAACGGGTCTGCCGGCTCAAAGGAGGTGATCCCTTCATTTTTGGCCGAGGCGCAGAAGAGATGGAGGCACTCGCAAGAGCCAACTTGCGCTACCAGGTGGTTCCGGGAATCACGGCCGCGGCCGGGTGCGCGGCGTATTCGGGAATACCGCTGACTCACAGGGATATGGCACAGTCGGTGGTTTTCCTCACGGCACACGGAAAGGATTCGGTGGACCGGCTCGACTGGCCCTCATTGGCACGGGACCGGCAAACATTGGCGTTTTACATGGCGGTTGGCCGACTCGCGGATATTGAGGGCAAGCTGCTAGAATACGGACGCTCGCCGGACACACCGATTGCGATAATTGAAAACGGCACCAGCGACGAACAGAGAGTCATACACGGCTGTCTCGAAAATCTGATCGATCTTGCAAAGCAACATGGCGTCGTTTCGCCGGCGCTCTTGATCGTTGGAGAAGTGGCTGAATTCGGCATCGGCAAGGAGTGGTTTGAAAGCCGGCCCGTGGTGCAGGAACGTGAGCCGCCGGTTTCCGTCGCGGCTCTATAATAAAAGGATACTTAAATGATTTACGACAACATTCTCGACACCATTGGCGATACGCCGATCATACGCCTCAACCGTATCGCTCCAGATCGCGTAGATGTGTACGTAAAAGTGGAGTCGTTCAATCCGATGGCGTCGGTTAAAGACCGGCTTGCCTATGCGATTATTTGCGATGCGGAAAAACGTGGTTCCATTAAGCCCGGCCAGACAGTTGTAGAAGCAACTTCAGGGAACACAGGTATCGCACTCGCAATGGTCTGCGCGGCGAAAGGATATCCGTTCGTGGCAACCATGGCCGATTCATTTTCCGTCGAACGGCGAAAAATCATGCGCGGTCTCGGTGCCAAAGTCATTCTGACACCCGCCGCGGAACGAGGCACGGGCATGGTCAAAAAGGCGGAGGAACTGGCAGAGAGATATGGATGGTTTCTGGCAAGGCAATTCGAAAATCCGGCCAATCCGGAATATCACCGCCAAACAACCGGGCCGGAGATTCTCAGCGATTTCGCCGGCAGACGGCTCGACTACTGGGTTACCGGATACGGTACCGGCGGCACGATGACCGGAGCGGGCGAAGTCATCAAACTCGCGCGGCCCGACGTAACGATTGTTGCGACCGAGCCCGCAGGCGCATCGCTTCTCGCCGGCTGCGACTGGAATCCACACAAGATCCAGGGCTGGACGCCGGACTTCATTCCCGACGTACTGAATCGCGAGATATTCGATCAACTCATTCCGGTTACCGATGAGCGTGCAATCGAACTATCGAAGCGACTGGCGGCGGAAGAAGGCATCTTCGTCGGCATATCTTCAGGCGCAACCCTGGCGGCTGCGTTCGAAGTTGCCGAGAAGGCCGAGAAGGGCTCGGTCATTCTGGCAATGATGCCGGATACCGGCGAGCGCTACCTGAGCACACCGCTGTTCGAAGGCGTCAACGAAGGGTCGGACGAGGAGTGGCTGGATTCGATAGCTGCGTAGCCCGCGTATTTCACCAAGGCGGCAACCGGCTCCTGAGAACAGATTGAATGTTCAAGATTTTTTACCGGTTTGTCAGGCCGATTGCTGAGCGCAATTTGTACACCGCCGTCCGC
>FXBF010000277.1_pt1 | contig 17062 bp, 18 predicted proteins | sample 5335321 | NCBI WGS metagenome assembly FXBF01 (sample SAMEA103928391, study PRJEB20085) | sediment metagenome | isolation source: sediment
CATTTTTTCCTATGTGAGTGGGGCAGGCGAATCACTGTCCGGGGGGAAGCAATTAACGGACAGACGGACAGGACACCAAATGTCAGCTCACCGTTTGGTCGCTACCGATGCCTTCGGTGCCAGGCTTCCCTTTTGTTGTTTTGCCAGTAGCTTGTAATAGCCCTTGGCGCCGCCCTTCATGAAATAGTATTTCTTTAGTCCCTTTTTCTCTAGATAGTATTGAAACCAGCGAACCTGTTTACCGACGGCGTCATAGGCCAGTAGCGTTTTGCCACTTTGCCGGGCCTGCTCGATATAATAATCGAGTCTTTCTTTGTCATCGAGACTGGCTTGCTTTTCTACAAAGGCAAACAGGCCGCTCCCGGCGCGCTGCAGACGACTGCGGACATCCAGTACCAGATAGCGACGGTTTTCTACTCGTGCCTGGAATTTTTCCGGTGCCAGCATGCGGGCTTTCAATTCCTTCTTGCTGATCAGGTCGCTGACCTTGATCGGGCTCCGGCCCAGCAAGACAGTACGGTCGGGATTGGCCTTTGCCCAGTCGAAAATACCGCCATCAAAGGAATAAACATCCTTTACGCCGGCCGCTTGCGCGCGCCGGGCGGCCTTGTAGGATTTCATGCAGGAGTGGCCGTTGCAGTAGAAGACGATGGGTTTGTCGGTGCGCGCTCTCAGTTCCTTGACCTCTTCTCCGAAGAGGGTTTTCGAGACCAGGATGTTGCGTGCGCCCGTGATATGAATCGTGTCGAACTCGTATTTCGAGCGGGCATCGATGATGACCACATCTTTAAACCGTTTCTGGAGCTCGCTCAGTTCTATATACGTCACATCGGGATAGAGCTTGCGCCCCGGAAAGGCGTCTTTGGCAGCGTTGGCCAGGGGTGCCGCTAGCAAAGCGGCCAGCAGCCCCACGGTCAGTAGGAATCGGTACATGACTATTACCCCCGTTTTTTCCGTGATTTCCTAGTTTTGCCTCCCTGCCGGTTGGTTTATCCATAATATATAAAGTTATTTTAGTCCAAAATTAAGCAATTTCTATGCCAGGAAACCCACGTCGTGGTTACCTACATTATGAGTATTTCCAGCCAGGGGTGGTCTTCCTGTCACTGCGGGGTCTAGTATTATTGCGACGGGGCTGACGTAGAATGCGGCCTATTCCACGGTAGCTCAGTTGGTAGAGCAGGTGGCTGTTAACCGCCGGGTCGGCGGTTCGAGTCCGTCCCGGGGAGCCAGTTCCCACCCTTACCTCTGTCCGCCGTGGCCAATAATTCGACATCCGTTTGATGCCACACTTTGTTCGGGTATCGAAAAACCGTCTAGAATATAATTATAGAGTTCAATTTCAATGGGGTGAAGGGGGAGGTATGCAACTTCACCAACGAATCGTTGTTTATGCCTTTCTGGTAATTGGGTTCATTCTTGTTTCTTCCGCCGAAGCAGCAACACTTCCTCGGCTTGCCGCCCTTAATCAGATCATTGAGAGCCTTGACAAAGGCATTACTATGTTTGGTCTTCTTGCTGAAAGGATTGAAGATGCCAATAAAGTCGCGCTACAGGCTAGCGGCAACGCTACCGACAGAGCCGACGCCGAAATTCTGACTGAGCTCCAGTCTGATTTAACACGAATTATTACAGATAAGCGTAATCTTATTGACAATGTTGAACAGTTTTACCAGAAAAAGACGCAGGATGGGAAAACGTGGACAGCGGATATTATACGAATAAATGGTCAGATATTGATGGTGCTACGAGAACTCCTAGAGCAAGACAGCAGATTCAAGGTTAAATCCTTTATAAACTATCAAAGACTGCTGAATAATTTGTACAGAGAAAGCGATCAACTGCGTTTATTGAGCGAAACCAATCCAAAAGAACTAAGCGCTGTAGAACACAGCCGATTAAAAGATGTTACAACAAAACTGAAAAAGGAAATAGAACAAATGAAAAAAGCAAGGGATGCTCTGGATAGGTATATTAAAAAACTATAACTCATTGCTGATGGGAAGTTCACAGGTCCACCCGGTGGCGCAGTTATGGTGGGGTTGTGAGCAGGCTAAAATGAAAGTATGAAAATGAAAGAGGCCCTACAAATAAAGGATATCATGAGCCGCTCTCCCATCACGGTTCCCGCTTCGGCAACAGTGATGAGGGCCAAGCAGCTCATGCTCGAACATTCAGTAAGGCATTTACCGGTTGTTGCTGAAGGAAAATTGATAGGAATTATTACTGATCGGGATTTAAAGCTCGCTCAGGCTGTTACCACAGACGATAAATTTGATCATAACTGTATAGTGGGTGATATATGCCTGCGTCATGTCTATATTGTTCAATCCTCAGAGCGGGCTGACAAAGTACTTGCGTATATGGCGCACGAGCGCATTGGCTCAGCGCTGGTTACGGACGACGGCAAATTAGTGGGAATCTTTACCGTAACCGATGCTTGCAGATCGTTTTCGGAGTTCCTCCGCTTCCAGTTGCCCGATGACTAGAGTTGTGGTCTATCAAATGCTGATACGGCAAATAAGAACCAAAATTCCCTCATTTCCCCACAGTAATTGCTAAATCCCCGATTGCCCGGTAACATGCCGCCCGTTTTTAGGCTGGAAAAACGAGGAGAATTCGATGCGCCGACCGATGGTCGCAGGAAACTGGAAAATGAACGGCAACCGGGCTGAGTCTGTGGCTCTGGTGGACGGGATCGTGCAGGGAATAGGCTCTGTCACCAAGGCGGAAGTGGTGCTGTGCCCCCCGTATATCCTGATTCCTCTGGTGACGGAAAAGCTGGCTGGCCGGAATGACATCCCCTGGGGCGGGCAGAATCTCGACACCCATGCCTCCGGCGCCTATACCGGTGAGGTCTCCGGGCCGATGCTTAAAGACTTCGGTTGCGCGTATGTCATCGTCGGCCATTCAGAGCGGCGCACCTATTACCATGAGGACGATGGGTTGGTGGCGGAGAAATTCGGTGCCGCCCACGCGGCCGGCCTGACGCCGATCCTCTGTATCGGGGAGATCCTTGAGGAACGGGAGGCGGGGCAAACGGAGGCCGTCGTGGCCCGGCAGCTGGATGCAGTGCTGGCGGCGCACGGCATCGACGGATTCAAGAACGCGGTGCTTGCCTATGAGCCGGTTTGGGCCATTGGCACCGGCAAGACCGCCACGCCCGAGCAGGCGCAGGAAGTGCACCGCTTTATCCGGAGCAAACTAGCTGTAAAAGACAGCAAAGTGGCGGATAATTCACGTATTCTTTATGGCGGCAGCGTCAAGGGGTCGAATGCCAAGGAACTTTTCGGCCAGGCGGATATTGACGGCGGTTTGATCGGCGGTGCGTCGTTGAAAGCGGAAGAGTTTCTGGCCATCTGTCGCGCCGCCGAGTAACGGTCGACGCATTCGTGTGTATCGGAGCAATAAACAGTGAATGACATTGTTTTAGTGGTTGATATTCTGGCCGCCGTGGGCCTTGTTGCCTTGGTACTGTTGCAGCAGGGCAAAGGGGCGGATATCGGTGCGGTCTTCGGGAGCGGCGCCTCGCAAACCTTATTCGGCAGCCGGGGTTCAGCCAACTTTCTGACCCGGACAACGGCGGTACTGGCGATAGTCTTTTTTTTCGCCAATATGACGATCGCGTATTTATCCACGCGTCAATTGGAACCGAAAAGCGTGACCGCTCCCGATACCACTCAGGCGCCCGCGCCTTCCAAGCCAGCGACTACCCCGGCACCTGAGGTTCCCAGTGGCCCCAAACCAACAAAAGTACCGGAAGTACCTAAATAAATAGACGGGATTAACAGGATTTACAGGGCAGGAGGAGAAGTTCTTTTAAACCAGTGAATCCTGCAAAATCTGTAAGTCTTGTCTGACGCGTTTTGCAAATGCCGAAGTGGTGGAATTGGTAGACACGCCGTCTTGAGGGGGCGGTGGCGAAAGCCGTGCGGGTTCGATTCCCGCCTTCGGCACCAATGGCTGATTTAATCATTTTGATAGGCATTTTTTATGCCCTCAAAAGTTATATAACCCTCTGAAAGTTAATGTAATGTACGGCTAATGCCGGCTTGACTTTTGCGGTACCCGATGCCTAGACTCGCCGACGAACTTTAATCGGCCTTGCGCGCAGTTAACTTGCAGGCAACAGGGTGCAGATGCTGCAAAATTACCTCCCTATTCTGATTTTTATCGGAGTTGCCGTGTTCATTGGCGGCGCCATGATGATGATGGGCCGGATGCTGGGGCCCCATCGCCCCGACAGCGAAAAGCTTTCTCCCTACGAATGCGGCTTTGAGGCCTTCGAGGACTCGCGCATGAAGTTCGACGTGCGTTATTACCTCGTGGCGATCCTTTTTATTATCTTCGATCTTGAAATCGCCTTTCTCTTCCCGTGGGCGGTGGTGCTACAGGAAATCGGCATGTTCGGGTTTCTCTCCATGATGCTGTTTCTCGGCATTCTGGTGATCGGCTTTATCTATGAATGGAAGAAGGGTGCGCTGGAATGGGAATAGAGGGCTTTCTCGAAAGGGGTTGGGTCACCACGCGGGCGGACAAGCTGATTAACGCGGCCCGGACGGGTTCGCTGTGGCCGATGACCTTTGGGCTGGCCTGTTGTGCGGTTGAGATGATGCACGCCGCGGCCGCGCGTTACGACATGGACCGCTTTGGTATGGTGTTCCGTCCAAGTCCGAGACAATCCGACGTGATGATTGTCGCCGGCACCTTGGTCAACAAAATGGCACCGGCCCTGCGCAAGGTTTACGATCAGATGGCCGAGCCGCGCTGGGTGATCTCCATGGGATCCTGCGCCAACGGCGGCGGCTACTATCATTATTCCTACTCGGTCGTACGCGGCTGCGACCGGATTATTCCGGTGGATGTATATGTTCCCGGCTGTCCGCCCACGGCCGAGGCCTTGCTCTACGGCGTCATCCAACTGCAGAACAAAATCAAGCGCACCCACACCATCGCCCGTTGAACCACACAGGGAATCCGGATTATGAATGATTCACTCCCCCCTGCGGGGAATGCTCCAGATGCTGTTGCCGCGCACGCCAAGGAGACGTTCGGCGAAGCGGTGACCAATGTCTTAGAGGGCCCCGGGGGATCGACGCTCGAGATTCGGCGCGAGGACGTGCTCAACGTCTGCCGGGCCCTGCGTGATGATCCTGTGTTTGCTTATGAACAGTTGATGGATCTTTGTGGCGTGGATTACCTGGACTATGGCAAAGAAGCGCCTGGACACGCCTGGCGCGGCCCGCGTTTTGCCGTGGTGTATCATTTGTTGTCGCTCAAGCACAACCGCCGTCTGCGGTTGCGTGCTTTTTTAGACGATGTACAGGGACGTACAAGTGTCGCGGGAGACAGGACGTCGAGAGCGACTAATGAGATGCCGATGATCGCCTCCGTCGTTGAGATCTGGAGCTCGGCCAACTGGTTTGAGCGCGAGGCGTTTGACCTGTTCGGGATCGTGTTCGAAGGCCATCCGGACCTGCGCCGGATTTTGACCGATTACGGTTTTGTCGGTCATCCGTTCCGCAAGGATTTCCCGCTCATCGGTCAGGTGGAGATGCGTTACGACGCCGAGAAGCAGCGCGTCATCTATCAGCCGGTGTCCATCGAGCCGCGCGTGTTGGTGCCGCGAGTGATCAGAGAGGAAGGTTTCGGTGGCCGAGATTAGAAACTACACGATGAACTTTGGCCCGCAGCACCCGGGGGCGCACGGCGTGCTGCGCCTGGTGCTGGAACTGGACGGCGAAGTAATCCAGCGCGCCGATCCGCACATCGGCCTGCTGCACCGCGCGACGGAAAAACTGGCCGAGAGCAAGCCGTACAATCAAACCATTGGCTACATGGACCGGCTCGATTACGTGTCGATGATGTGTAACGAACACGGCTATGTGCTGGCGATCGAAAAGCTGCTCGGCATCACCCCGCCGGTCCGCGCACAATACATTCGCGTGATGTTTGATGAAATTACGCGCGTCCTTAATCACCTCATGTGGCTCGGCACGCATGCGCTCGATATCGGCGCCATGACCGTATTCCTATATTGTTTCCGCGAGCGCGAGGATCTGTTCGACTGCTACGAAGCCGCATCGGGCGCGCGCATGCATGCGACCTATTATCGCCCGGGCGGGGTCTATCGCGACCTGCCGGATCGCATGCCGCAGTACCAGCCTTCCAAATGGCACGATGCGAAAGACGTGGCGCGAATGAACAGAAACCGCCAGGGCTCGCTGCTCGATTTCATCTGGGACTTCACCGAGCGTTTCCCGAAATACGTGGATGACTATGAAACTTTGCTGACCGACAATCGCATCTGGAAGCAGCGCACGGTAGGCATCGGGGTGGTTTCCCCTGAGCGTGCCCTGCAGCTCGGCTTCAGCGGCCCGATGTTGCGGGGTTCCGGGGTGGAGTGGGATCTGCGCAAGAAGCAACCCTACGAAGTATACGATCAAATCGATTTCGACATCCCTGTCGGCGTCAACGGCGATTGTTATGACCGCTACCTGGTGCGCGTCGAGGAGATGCGGCAAAGCAACCGCATCATCCGACAGTGTATCGAATGGCTGCGCAAGCACCCCGGGCCGGTGATCATCGACGATCACAAGATTGTGCCGCCTGCGCGCGAAACGATGAAGGACGACATGGAATCGCTCATTCATCACTTCAAGCTCTTCACCGAGGGCTATTGCATCCCCGAAGGGGAGACCTACGCTGCTATCGAGGCGCCGAAGGGCGAATTCGGCGTCTATCTCATCTCCGACGGGGCCAATAAGCCGTACAGGCTGAAGATCCGCGCTCCGGCATTCGCCCATCTTTCCGCGCTCGATGAGATGATGCGCGGCCACATGATCGCCGACATCGTCGCGGTCATCGGCACGCAGGACGTCGTGTTCGGGGAGATCGACCGCTGATGTCACAGGCCGGGTTACAGCTCGAATCGAAAGCACGTTTGTCTGACGAGGTCCGGGCCGAGATCGACCGCTGGATCGCCAAGTATCCGCCGGAACACAAGCAATCCGCGGTCATGGCGGCCTTGAGTATCGTCCAGAGGGCGAACGGCGGCTGGCTGATGACGGAACTGATGGATGCCGTCGCCGCGTACCTGGAGATGCCCCCCATCGCCGTCTATGAGGTGGCGACCTTTTATTCCATGTATGACTTAAAACCCGTGGGTCGGCACAAGCTCTGCGTGTGCACCAACATTTCCTGCATGCTTTGCGGCTCCGAGCATATCGTTGCCCATCTCCGGAAAAAGCTCGGCATCAAGGCGGGCGAGACCACCAAGGACGGCAAGTACACCTTGAAGGAAGTGGAATGCCTGGGGGCCTGCAGCGGTGCTCCGATGATGATGGTCGGAGACATTTATTATGAGTATCTCACTCCGGAAAAGTTGGATGAGATTCTCGAGGGGCTGGAGTAGTCGCCATGGCTAATGAAGTCTGCTTTCGGACCCTGCACTTGGAGCATCCCTGGACGCTTGAGACTTATCAAGGTGCGGGCGGCTATGTCGTCTGGAAAAAGATCCTTCAGAAGAAGACACCGCCGGAATCGATTATCGAGGACATCAAAAAATCCACCCTGCGCGGGCGCGGCGGCGCCGGTTTCGCTACGGGCCTCAAATGGAGCTTCATGCCGAGGAGCGCCCCGGGCCAGAAGTACATCGTCTGTAATTCCGACGAAGGCGAGCCCGGCACCTGCAAGGACCGGGATATCCTGCGCTACAACCCCCACGCCCTGATCGAAGGCACGGCCATCGCCGGGTACGCCATCGGCGCCACCGTGGGATACAACTACATCCGCGGCGAATTCCGGGAGCCTTACGAACGCTTCGAGGCGGCCCTGCAGGAGGCCTATGCGGCGGGACTACTCGGCAAGAATATCCAAGGGTCCGGCGTGGATTTCGACCTCTACACCCATTTGGGCGCCGGCGCCTACATCTGCGGCGAGGAAACGGCGCTTTTGGAATCCATCGAGGGCAAGAAAGGCCTGCCGCGTTTCAAGCCGCCGTTTCCAGCTAACTACGGTCTCTTCGGGCGGCCGACCACCATTAATAATACCGAGACACTGGCCTCGGTGCCGGACATCCTGCGAAACGGCCCGGATTGGTTCCTGAATCTCGGCAAGCCCAATAACGGCGGGCCGAAGCTCTTTTCCGTGTCGGGCCACGTTAACAAGCCCGGCAACTATGAAGTCCCGCTCGGCACGCCCTTCGCCAAGCTTTTGGAAATGGCGGGCGGCGTGCGTAACGGCCACCGGCTCAAGGCGGTCATTCCCGGCGGCTCGTCGGCCAAGGTGCTGCCGGGCCACGTGATGATGGAGCTCACCATGGACTACGACGCGATTGCCAAGGCCGGGTCCATGCTGGGCTCGGGCGGGGTGATCGTGATGGACGAGACCACCTGCATGGTGCGGGCGTTGGAGCGCATCGCCTACTTTTACTACGAAGAATCCTGCGGCCAATGCACGCCGTGCCGCGAAGGCACCGGCTGGATGTACCGGGTAATTCACCGCATCGAGCACGGCCAGGGCACGCAGGGGGATCTCGACATGTTGATGGATGTCGCGGGCAAGATCGAGGGCCGCACCATCTGCGCCCTGGGCGACGCCGCCGCGTGGCCGGTGCAGAGTTTTATCAAGTATTTTTACAGCGAGTTTCAGCATCACATCGATCACGGCCGGTGCATCACCGGCGTGGGACAATTCGAGCTGCCGATGGCAGGAGGCGCCGCCCGATGAGCGCCAAGCAAGAAGCCAAGGCCGCCCCGGACATGGTCACCCTCGAAGTGGACGGCAAGTCCATTCAGGCCCCCAAGGGCGCCATGCTGATCCAGGCCACGGACGCGGCGGGCATCTACATACCGCATTTCTGTTACCACAAGCATCTGTCCGTCGCCGCCAACTGCCGTATGTGCCTGGTGGAAGTGGAGAAGGCGCCGAAGCCTTTGCCGGCCTGCGCGACACCGGTGATGGACGGCATGAAGGTGTACACCCGTTCCGAGAAGGCGCGCGATGCGCAGAAAGGAACCATGGAATTCCTTTTGATCAATCATCCCCTCGATTGCCCGATCTGCGACCAGGGCGGCGAGTGCCAGTTGCAGGACTTGGCCGTGGGTTATGGCAAGGACGTGTCGCGCTATCACGAGACAAAACGCATTATTAAGGATAAGGACCTGGGTCCCCTGATTGCCACCGACATGACGCGCTGCATCCACTGCACCCGCTGCGTGCGTTTCGGCCAGGAGGTCGCCGGTGTCATGGAGTTCGGGGCGCTGGGGCGCGGCGAACATATGGAGATCCGCACCTTTCTCGATCGCAGCGTGGACTCGGAGGTTTCGGGAAACGTCATCGACCTCTGTCCGGTAGGCGCGCTGACCTCGAAACCCTTCCGCTACCGTGCGCGTCCCTGGGAGCTGGAAAGCCACGCCTCCGTCAGTCCGCACGACTGCGTGGGTGCGAACCTGTATGTACAGACTCGCCGCGGTGAAGTGATGCGCGTGTTGCCGCGCGAGAATGACGCGATCAACGGCGTCTGGATATCGGACCGCGACCGTTTCAGCTACGAGGCGTTGAACAGTGAGGAACGCCTGCGCGCACCCATGATCCGCGAGAACGGAAAGTGGCGGGAGACCGACTGGAACATCGCGCTGGAACGCACCGTCAGCCGTCTCAAGAACATCATTGATGTATACGGGGCCGAAGAGATCGGCGCGCTCGTGTCCCCGACCGCAACATTAGAGGAATTCTATCTGCTGCAAAAATTCATGCGCGCGCTGGGTTCCGGCAACGTGGATCATCGGCTGCGGCAGATGGATTTCAGCGACGACGCCAACGCCCCGGTTTTCCCCTGGCTCGGGCAGACGTTTCCGGATCTTGAGAACCTGGATGCCGTGCTGCTGGTCGGCTCCAATGTCCGCAAGGACCAGCCCTTGATCGGCCTGCGCCTGCGCAAGGCGCACCTCAAGGGTGCAAAGCTGATGGCGATCAACCCGGTGGATTACGCCTTTACCTTCAAGCTCGCGCACAAGGTGATTACCGATCCCTTGAACATGGTGCATTCGCTTGCCGGCGTGGCCAAGGCCTTAAGCGCGCTTAAAACCACGGCGTTGCCGGATTCCTTCACGTCGGCGTTCGGCGGGGTGGAGTCCGATGATACCGAGCGGGCCGTGGCGGAAACTCTGGCTTCCCATCACAACGCCGCAGTGCTGCTCGGCAATCTTGCCGCCAGCCATCCGCAGGCCTCCCGCCTGCGTGCGCTGGCGGAACTCATCGCCGAGATGAGCGGCGCGAAGCTCGGTCATTTGCCGGAGGCGAACGCAGCCGCCGCCTGGCTCGCCGGGTGTGTGCCGCACCGCGACGTGGCCGGCAGTTCCGCGAAGGCCGGGCGCCATGCCGCCGCCATGCTACGCGAGCCGCTGAAGGCCTATATTCTGTTTGGCATGGAGCCGGAACTCGATTGCCTGTGTGGGGCGCACGCCCGCAGCGCCATGGAGGCGGCGGAATTCGTGGTTATGGCGACGGCGTTTGAGCCATCCTCGTATCACACGCGGGCCCTCGACTATGCCGAGGTCTTGCTGCCATTGGCACCGTTTACCGAAACGGCCGGGACGTTTGTCACCGCGGCGGGGCAACGCCAGGCATTCGACGCGGCGACGAAACCATTGGGCGAGGCCCGACCCGGCTGGAAGATCCTGCGCATGCTGGGCCACCTGATGGGCCAAGCCGGTTTTGACCAGGCAACGCTTGATGACGTGCGCGCCGAGATCGACACCTCCGGCGTGGTGCCTGCCGCCGGACTAAAATCGTGGCAACTCTCGACGCCGCCGTCGCTCTTGAGCGCCGCGCCCGCACAGGGTCAGTTGATGCGTATTGCCGAGGTGCCGATCTACGCAGTGGATACCCTGGTACGGCGCGCGCCCGCGCTTCAGGCCTGCGCCGACAATCCGCAACCCTCGGCGCGCGTGAACGCATCCCAGGCACAACGCCTCGGCGTTAATCATGGGGATGTCGTGGTCGTGCGTATGCTGGAAGGGGAGGCGCAGCTTAATCTTGTGATTGATCCGCGGGTGCCGGAAGGGTGCGTCCTCGTGCCCTCGGGCTATCCGGAAACCGCCATGTTGGGCGCGCATGGCCCCGCCACGGTCGTCAGGGTGCCGTCATGACCGAATTTCTGCTCGGCGTCTGGAACGGTTTTCCCGGCTGGTCACAGACCACCTTGCTTACACTCGCCAAAATATTGGCGATCCTGTTGCCGCTGATCCTGGCGGTGGCCTACCTGCCCTTCGCGGAACGGAAGATCATCGGTTATATCCAGGTACGCATCGGGCCGAACCGGGTCGGCCCGCGTGGTTGGCTGCAGCCGATTGCCGACGCCTTCAAACTGATGATGAAAGAAATCATTGTTCCCACCAACGCCAACAAGTTTTTGTTCATCATCGCGCCGATTTTGGTGTTGACGCCGGCGCTGGCGGCATGGGCCGTGATTCCGTTCACCGACACTCTGGTATTGGCGAACATCGATGCCAGTCTGTTGTTTATCCTGGCCCTCACATCGATGGGCGTGTACGGCGTCATCATCGCCGGCTGGGCCTCCAATTCCAAGTACGCGTTTCTCGGGGCCATGCGTTCGGCGGCGCAGATCGTCGCCTACGAAATCGCCATGGGTTTTGCGCTCGTCGGCGTGTTGATGGCGGCGGGAAGCCTGAACCTGCGTGAGATTGTTTTGCATCAGGAGGGCGGTATTTATCAATGGTATTTCCTGCCGCTGTTTCCGCTGTTCCTGGTGTATTTCATCGCCGGTGTGGCCGAAACCAACCGTGCGCCGTTTGACGTGGCCGAAGGCGAATCCGAAATCGTCGCCGGATTCCACGTGGAGTATTCGGGCATGGGGTTCGCCATATTTTTTCTCGCGGAGTACGCCAACATGATTCTGATTTCGGCATTGGTGACGATCATGTTTCTGGGCGGCTGGCTGCCGCCGTTCAACGTCGCCCCGTTTACCTGGATACCCGGACTCGGCTGGTTCTTGATCAAGGTGAGCCTGATTCTGTTCTGTTTTCTGTGGTTCCGCGCGACGTTTCCGCGCTACCGTTACGATCAGATCATGCGTCTGGGATGGAAGGTGTTCATTCCCGTCACGCTGGTATGGATCGGCGTTATAGGCGGCACGATGTTCCTAACCCCGTGGGGTTACCTGTTTCACTGAGCGTAAGAGGCGGTCATGAAGGCTTTAAAACACTTTCTTCAGAGCTTCCTGCTGTTTGAGCTGATCAAGGGCCTGATGGTGACCGGGCGCCATCTGTTTATGCACAAGGTTACGGTGCAGTATCCCGACGAACGCACGCCGATGTCACCGCGCTTCCGCGGCCTGCATGCACTTAGGCGTTATCCCAACGGAGAGGAACGCTGCATCGCCTGCAAACTGTGCGAGGCGGTATGCCCGGCGCTTGCGATCACCATTGAATCGGAGGAGCGCGCCGACGGGACGCGCCGCACCACCCGCTACGACATTGATATGATCAAGTGCGTTTTCTGCGGGTTCTGCGAGGAGGCCTGTCCGGTGGATGCGATCGTGGAAACGCACATCATAGATTACCATGGCGAGAACCGCGGCGACCTGTATTACACCAAGGAGATGCTGCTTGCGATAGGCGATAAGTACGAGAAGGAAATCGCCGCCGCGCGTGCCGCCGACGCAAAATATCGGTAAATAAAAACCCAACGCTAAGACGCAAAGACGCCAAGGTATTTAAAAATGAAAAAGCTTGTTTGTATAAATCTTCAGAACTCTTTGCGCCTTGGCGCCTTTGCGTTGAGTTTCTGAATTAAAAATCATGGAATTTAAGCAACTCATTTTTTATTTCTTTTCCGCGGTGCTGGTGTTCGCGGGGAGCATGGTGATCACCATACGCAACCCTGTGAAGGCGGCGCTGTTTCTGGTGTTGGCCTTTTTCAGCGCCGCAGGTTTATGGATCCTGCTGCAGGCGGAGTTTCTGGCCATCATCCTGGTGTTGGTGTATGTCGGCGCCGTGATGGTGCTGTTTTTGTTTGTCGTTATGATGCTCGATATCAATCTGGTGCGTCTGCGTGAGGGATTCGGCGAGTATCTGCCGATCGGGGGCTTGGTGGCTGTGTTGTTGGTGATCGAGATGGCCATTATCCTCAGCTCAGGGCAGTTCGGGCTTAAGGATATGCCGGAGCCGCCGGCCTATACCGCGGATTATAGCAATACCCGCGAGCTGGGTCGGTTGTTGTATACCTTTTATGTCTATCCGTTCGAGATTGCCGCCGTAATTCTTCTGGTGGCTATCGTCGCCGCCATTACGCTGACCATGCGCCGGCGCAAGGACACGAAATACCAGGATCCGAATAAACAGGTCCACGTCGACCGCAAGGACCGTGTGCGTCTGGTCAAAATGCGTTCAGAAAAGAAGGTTTGACTTGAATAATACTCAACGCGAAGGCGCAAAGACGCAAAGGATATAGAAAGCTTGAATATCAATTCTAAGAATTTTTCTTTGCGCCTTGGCGTTTTTGCGGTGAGTTTTTATTTATTCAGAAGAAATTGGAGAAGGGGAACAAATGATACCGCTTGAACATTACCTGATTCTCGGGGCCGTGCTGTTTTCCCTGAGCGTGGTGGGTATTTTTCTGAACCGGAAGAATTTGGTGATTCTGCTCATGGCCATCGAGCTTATGTTGCTGGCCGTGAACACTAATTTCGTCGCCTTCTCCCACTACCTTGGGGACGCGGCGGGGCAGGTGTTTGTTTTCTTTATTCTTACGGTAGCCGCCGCCGAGTCGGCCATCGGGCTTGCGATTCTTGTGGTCGTGTTCCGCAATCGGCGCAGCATCAACGTCGAGGATCTGGATACCTTGAAAGGCTAGACCATGTTCGGACTCAGCATGAAAACCATCTATCTCCTGATCCCGCTCTCCCCGCTGGCGGGCGCGATCATCGCCGGCCTCCTCGGTTGGAAAATCGGCAGGGTGGGCGCGCATGTGGTGACAATTCTGGGCGTGGCCGTTTCCTTTGTGCTGTCCGCCTTTGTGGTGCTGCCGGATGTGCTCGCCGGCTACATCTTCAACGGCCCGGTGTATACCTGGGGCGTAAGCGGCAATATCCCGATGGAGATCGGTTTTCTGATCGATCCGTTAAGCGCTCTGATGATGACGGTCGTGAGTTTCGTTTCGCTCATGGTGCACATTTATACCATCGGCTATATGCGCGACGACCCCGGGTATCAGCGCTTTTTCAGTTACATCGCGCTCTTTACTTTCTCCATGCTGATACTGGTCATGTCGAACAATTTCCTGCAATTGTTCTTCGGCTGGGAAGCAGTCGGAGTGATGTCTTATCTTTTGATCGGCTTCTGGTTCACGCGCGAGTCCGCGATTGTGGCCAACCTCAAAGCATTCATCGTCAATCGGGTCGGCGACTTCGGTTTTCTCTTGGGGATAGCCGCCGTCTACTACTATTTCGGCACGCTGGATTACGGCGCGGTATTCGCCATGGCACCGCAATTCACGGACAAGGTTGTTCAGGTGTTTCCCGGTCTGGACTGGAATGTCCTGACCCTCATCACCATTCTGCTTTTTGTCGGCGCCATGGGGAAATCGGCGCAGGCGCCGCTGCACGTGTGGCTGCCGGATTCCATGGAAGGCCCGACGCCGATCTCGGCTCTGATTCACGCCGCCACCATGGTGACCGCCGGCGTATTCATGGTGGCGCGCATGTCGCCGCTTTATGAACTCTCGGAAACGGCGCTGTCCGTGGTCATCGTGATCGGCGCCATCACCGCGATCTCCATGGCCTTGCTCGGTATCGTGCAAAACGATATCAAGCGCGTCGTCGCCTATTCGACCCTGTCGCAACTTGGATACATGATGGTGGCCTTGGGCGCCTCGGCCTATGCCGCGGGTATTTTCCATCTCATGACCCATGCCTTTTTCAAGGCGCTGTTATTCCTGGCCGCGGGTTCCGTAATCATCGCGCTGCATCACGAGCAGGACATGCGCAAGATGGGCGGCCTCAAAAAATACATGCCGATTACATTTATCACCGCCTGGATCGGGGCGCTCGCGCTCGCCGGTATTCCACCCTTCGCCGGTTTCTTTTCCAAGGACATGATCATTGAGGCCGTGCACCTTTCCCAGCTTCCGGGGAGCGGCTTTGCCTACGTCGCGGTTTTGAGCGGCGTGTTTGTCACCGCCCTTTATACATTTCGCATGCTGTTTCTGACATTTGAGGGCAAACCGCGCATGGATGAGCATACATTGAGCCATGTCAAGGAATCACCGTGGGTGGTAACCGTGCCGCTTATCCTATTGGCGATCCCGTCTTTCCTCATCGGCGCGTTGATGGTGGAACCGCTGCTGTTCGAAAATTACTTCGGAGCTTCCTTGAAAGTGCTGGCTGCGCACGATGTGGTGGCGCAACTGGGCCGGCAATACCAGGGACTCTGGTCGTTTGTGACTCATGCGCTGATCTCGGCGCCGTTTCTCCTGGCCGTCGGCGGCATTTTCACGGCCTGGCTGTTGTACATACGTTATCCCCACCTTCCGGATCTGATCAGTAAACGGATAAGGATGGTGTACATGATTTTAGTAAACAAATACTTTGCGGATGAATTCAATAATTTTGTATTCGCCGGCGGCGCGCGGAGTTTTGGACGTTTGCTGTGGAAGATCGGCGACGTCAAGTTGATCGACGGGCTCGCGGTCAACGGCACGGCGCGCGTCATCGGATGGGTATCCGCGGCGATACGCCATGTCCAGTCCGGGTACGTCTACCATTATGCATTCGCGATGATCCTGGGATTATTCCTGTTGATTACCTTCTTTTTGCACGGCTGATAACGGGGGTTCGCTGATCCATGTTTTCCCAATACGCCTTGAGTACCGCAATCTGGCTTCCGATCGTCGGCGGCGTGCTGGTATTGGCGACCGGCGGTGATCACAACGCACCTCTTGCCCGGCGACTGAGTCTGGTGGTTGCCGTGCTGGCGTTCATCGCCACCATTCCTCTCTATACCGGTTTCAATTTGAATACCTACGCGATGCAATTCGTGGAGAACTACAGCTGGATCGAGGCGTTAAATATCCGCTATCACTTGGGGATAGACGGCATCTCGCTGTTGTTGATTCTGTTGACCAGTTTCACCACGGTACTGGTGATCATTTCCGCCTGGAAGGTGATCCAGCAGAAGGTTGCTCAATATATGGCGGCGTTTCTGATCATGGAAGGACTAATGATCGGGGTGTTCAGCGCCCTGGACGCCATTCTTTTCTACGTGTTCTGGGAGGCAATGCTGATACCGATGTTCATCATCATTGGCCTGTGGGGCGGGGCGAACCGGGTGTACGCTACCATCAAGTTTTTCCTGTACACATTTATCGGTTCGGTATTGATGCTGGTGGCGTTTATTTATCTTTATTACCGGGCGGGAAACAGCTTCGACATCCTGACTTTCCATAATCTAAAACTCGGCCTCACCGAACAGATTCTGATTTTCCTCGCCTTCCTTGCGGCGTTTGCAGTCAAGATACCCATGTGGCCGGTGCATACCTGGTTGCCGGATGCGCATGTGGAAGCGCCGACCGGCGGTTCGGTGATCCTGGCCGCCATCATGCTGAAGATGGGGGCCTATGGATTGCTGCGTTTTTCCTTGCCGATCCTGCCGGATGCCAGCCACGAACTCGCGTGGCTGATGATCGCGCTGTCGCTTGTCGCCGTGGTGTATATCGCTCTTGTGGCGCTGGTGCAGGAAGACATGAAAAAGCTCATTGCGTACTCGTCGATCGCCCACATGGGCTTCGTGACGTTGGGGTTTTTCATGTTTAATGCCCAGGGTATCGAAGGCGGTATTGTGCAAATGATCTCGCACGGATTCATCTCAGGAGCATTGTTCCTGTGCGTGGGCATTATGTACGAACGCCTGCATTCCCGATTGATCAAGGATTATGGCGGCGTCGCAAACACTATGCCTGTCTTTGCCGCTTTCATGATGCTCTTCGCGCTGGCCAATGCCGGTTTGCCCGGGACTTCCGGATTCGTGGGCGAATTCCTGGT
>FXBF010000278.1_pt1 | contig 17000 bp, 11 predicted proteins | sample 5335321 | NCBI WGS metagenome assembly FXBF01 (sample SAMEA103928391, study PRJEB20085) | sediment metagenome | isolation source: sediment
GGGTGGGACTGGGCGGGCGCGGAAAGTGACTTCCAGCGCGCGATCGACCGCAACCCGAACTACCCGATAGCACACCACTGGTACGCCGAGTTCCTGATGGCGATGGGCAGGTTCGACGAAGCGATCGAGCAAGTGAACCACGCCCGCACGCTCGACCCGCTGTCGCTGACCGTCGGGATCGGTGTGGGATGGGCGCAGTACTTCATGGGCCGTTTCGACGAGGCGATCGAACAGTACGAGAAGATGCTGGAGCGCGACCCCAACCTCGTGCTCGCACCCTGGTTCCTCGGGCCGGCATGCGTCCAGGCCGGCATGTACGACCGCGCCATCGCGGTGTACGAAGACTGGATCCCCCGAGCACGAAGAAAGGCCGGGCTGGCGGCGCTCCGCGCCCATGCCTATGCCGCGTCGGGAAGGCGGGAAGAAGCGCTCAAGGCGGTCGCACAGCTCGAGGAGCGCGCTGGGCGGGAGCGGGTTCCTCCGGATTATCTGGCGCTGGTGTACATCGGTCTGGGAGAGATCGACCAAGCGTTCGAATGGCTCGATAAGGCGCTAGAACAGCGCGTGTGGTACCTCGTGTACCTCAAAGTTGACCCGGCGTTCGCCCCTCTACGCTCCGACCCCAGATACAGCGAGCTGCTGACGAGGATCGGGCTGGACCGCACACCCTCGGCACAGGCACAGTTTCTCACTTAGCCTCGTTCGTGGTCGGCCTCCGGAGCCGAAGGTCACAGCCCTCCGCGACCACCCGCGCTGCTGCGGTTTCCGGGACGCCGAGAAGGGCTACCGACGGATTCTGGGTTACCACCAGCTTTGGATTCTCAAAGTTCATCTCGATGAGCGGATGGAAGAGGAAGGATTCGTGGTGCGCAAGGAAGCAGTGTAGCTTGACGAGGCCGGGAGGCATCACCCGGTTTCAACTACGCAATGGGAAATAGTCTTGAGCTTAACCGAGACTGAGGAGAACTACCAACAGGTGGAAGGCCGCTTCCTGTCTCATGTCGCGGTCGATAGACCCCATTAGTCCGCGGGTCCAAGCGATATCATAATCCGTGTGTCGTACTGGCGGAGTTTCAGGCCGACTCTACGCGAGCCAAGCGCGGTGGTCCGATAAGAGGGTGCAGTAAGAAATGGAGTACAAAGGTGCTACATTTGGGCCGATTCGTGTCATTCAGATACGGCAGAGGACGCCCGAAGCACAGCGTGAATACTGCATTTGCCGTGTCTAACCGACTGTGCGCCCCGACTTGCACGCAGGAGGTCGTGGGTTCGGAATCCCATCCGCTCCATCTTCTATAATCTTGGTAACTGCACCATCTGGCGCGGATCGCGGAGACTATGCCTGAAGGGGGGCACATCAGCTCCCCTGTGGGCTGGCTCCGCGAGCAGCTGATCGCGAGCTAGGTAACAGTACGAGAGAGGACTGTTCCTGTCCTCTGCCATCGTTCATATAACCGGCCGGCGCGGCCAGTCGTCGTGCAGCCGAGCAACAATCCATTTGCGGCACCGGTTCCCAGTCCAAAGGCGGGCCACCCACGGGCAACCAAGTGGCACGACGGGGCGCGGGGGCCGACGCATCGCCAGCGTCCTCGTCGCTCTGGCCGCTGTGCTCGTGGGCCCAGCAAGTGGCTTATAGATCAGTTGTTCTACGGTCGTGAGCACCGGCCCTGCCTGACCCATCTCCGTGGTCACGCCGCGATTTCTGCGCTGCAACTACGCCGTTCCAAAGCCGTCACGTAAGCTCCTTCCCCGATTCGGGGGAAATGACCCATCGTGCGGGCTGCCCGCCCCGTCAGGGCCGGATTTCTCCGGAGCCGGACGATCGCGGAATTCCTTGACAAGACTTGCGCCTGGCCATCGGTGCTGTGTGGCATCGCTCTTGCCACTTCACGCCGTGGAGTTCTCTCCCATTGCCTCTTGTCAGGGGAGATGTCGACCGGACAGGGCTACGATTTGGGGCTCTGGGGCATTGTGCGTTGAACATCGGTGTGCTCATCCAGTGGCCGACGTTGCTCACGCTGCTGGTGTGCCCCTGTTGATGTGGGCATATTACCGGTTGGCGGTTCGCGAAGAACGAGAGATGTGCCGCGCTTGCTTTACCAGGCCTTGGGACAGGCGCGGTAGATCGGAAGGAGGCAGGTGGTGGACTGGGCCGTGGTCGCGGGGTACTCTTCCTTACGTCGACCGCTCCGAGCTTGATTAAGAGGCACGATCCCCGGACTGGCTCGGCTTGCGTTGGCTCAGCTCTTGGACGTGAACATGGATGAGATATCGACGCCGGACAGCCTGCTGAGCGATTTGTAGAGTGTTGTATCACTGTCCGCAATGGGGGACTCGCTCTGGCGGGGAGGGAACCTCGTGGTAAAAGCAGCTCTCGTTACCGTCGCGGTCGTTTTAGTCCTGGCCGCGCTTCTCAGCTTCTACGCCGACTGGTTGTGGTTCAAGAGCCTGGGCTATCAGGCTGTGTTCCTAACGATCGTTTTCACCAAGCTCGGGCTGGGCTTTCTGCTTGGGGTGTTGTTCCTGGGGATTGTCGGTGGCAACCTCTACCTGGCTTGGAAATTAGACACCGACAAGGGCTTACCGGCTCGATCCCCGTTCGGGCAGCTTTCCACTGTTGGATTGCCCGAGGATGTGACACGAGGATCCGTGGGCATACTGGTCGGCGCCGCCGCACTCGGCATCGCGGTCATGACCGGCATCGGGGCGGCGGCTCGCTGGGAGCTCTTTCTGAAGTATCTCAATGCGCAGTCGTTCGGCCTCGCCGACCCGATCTTTGACCGAGACGTCGGTTTCTACGTCTTTTCCCTCCCTCTTTTCGACTACCTCCAAAACTGGCTGCTCGTATCCGTCTCCCTGGCCGCGATTGGCGTGATTGCCCTCTACTACGTGATCGACAAAGCCGTCGTCTTCGCGGGGCGGCTCTTCATGATGCCGCACGCACAGCGGCATCTCTCCGGGTTGATCGGGTCGCTGCTGCTGGTAATGGGCTGGGGCTATTGGCTCAAGCTGTTCAGGTTGACGTACTCCACGCGGGGGGTGGCCTACGGCGCCAACTTCACCGACGTCAACGTTCAGCTTCCGATAACGTGGATCTTTCTCGTTCTCTCGGTCGTGCTGGGTCTGGTCTTCCTGGCCAACATATACCTCCAGCGCCAGCGGATATTGCTCTGGGGTTCTGTCGGGTTCGTCGCCGCCCTGGTCGTCCTCGGCTTGATCCCGTCTGCACTGGTGCAGCAATTCATCGTGGAGCCGAACGAGCTGGCCAAGGACGAGGAGTACATCCGCTACAACATCGAGTTCACCCGCAGAGCGTACGCCCTGGACAGGGTGCGTGAGGAGGACTTCCCGGCCGCCGAGGACCTGGGGCTGTCGGACCTCGAGCGCAACGAGCTGACGATCCAGAACATCCGCATCTGGGACGAACGACCGCTGCTCAGAACCTACAGCCAGATACAGGAAATCCGCCTGTACTACGACTTCAGCGCCGTCGATGTGGACCGCTACTGGCTTGACGGCGAGTATCGGCAGGTCATGCTTTCACCGCGAGAGCTGGTGACGGAGCAGATTCCCAGCCAGGTGAACACGTGGTTGAACCGGAAGTTGCAGTACACCCACGGCTACGGTCTGGCCCTCAGCCCGGTCAACCAGGTCACCGTTGAAGGACTCCCGGAACTGCTGATCAAGGACGTGCCGCCGGTGTCGAGCACCACCCTGCGAGTCACGCGCCCCGAGCTCTACTTCGGCGAGCGCACCAGCAGCTACGTGGTCGTAAAGACCGGCATCCCGGAGTTCGACTACCCCAAGGGTGACGAGAACGCCTACACCACCTACGCGGGTACCGGCGGCGTGCCCGTGGGATCGCCGATCAACCGGGTGGCGTTCACGGTAAAGTTCCTGGACATCAACCTGTTGCTGAGCAGGTACATCAAGGCCGAAAGTCGCATCCTGCTGAATCGTACTGTGAAGCGGCGCGTGGGGACCCTGGCACCGTTCCTTTCCTATGACGGTGACCCTTATCTGGTCGTTTCCCATGAGGGTCGACTGCTCTGGATCCAAGACGCCTACACCATAAGCAACCGTTACCCGTACTCCGAGCCCGTCAGCGGGAAGCGGCTGAACTACATTCGTAATTCGGTAAAGGTCGTGATCGACGCCTACGACGGGTCGGTCGATTTCTATGTCGTGGATCAAGAGGATCCTGTGGTTCGGAGCTATGTCGGTATCTTCCCGGACCTGTTCAAGGCCGCGGACGAAATGCCCGAGGAGGTGAGGGCTCACCTGCGGTATCCCAAGGATCTGTTTGAGATCCAGGTGCTGATGTACCAAAGCTACCATATGACTGACGTCCGGGTATTTTACAACCAAGAAGACTTGTGGGCGGTTGCGAACGAGGTATACAGCGATAACCGGCAGCCCATGGAGCCCTACTACATCGTCATCCGACTGCCCGGTGAGGTCCGTGAGGAGTTCCTGCTGATGCTGCCGCTCACTCCCTCCAAGAAGGACAACATGATCGCCTGGATGGCGGCGCGGAGCGATCCGGGCGTGTACGGCGAGCTGCTCGTCTACAAGCTGCCGAAGGACAAGCTGGTCTTCGGGCCGATGCAGATCGAGGCCCGGGTGGACCAGCAGACGGAGATCTCCCGGGAGCTCACGCTGTGGGGGCAGCGGGGGTCGAGGGTGATTCGCGGGAACCTGCTCGTCATCCCGATCGGGCAATCTTTCATCTACGTGGAGCCGGTCTACCTCGAGGCGCGGCAGGGCGAGGCGACGATCGTGCCCCCAGCGGGCGAGGCGCGGAGAACCGGTCGCCGGCAAGCGACCGGTCCGCCGCCGGTGGCCGTTTCGGCCATCGAGTCCGCGTCGCTGCCCGAGCTGAAGATGGTGATCGTCGCCTACGGCAACCGCTTGGCGATGCGTGAGAACCTGGGTCTGGCACTGCAGGCCGTCTTTGGCGGGGGCCCGCGGGTCACCTTCCGGGCCGAGTCCGAAGCGGCCGCGCCGGCGGCCGTTCTGGACGCGAGCGTGAAGGAGCTCGCCGCCGCCGCGCGCGACCACTACGAGAAGGCACGACAATACTTGAAAGAGGAGAACTGGTCGGGGTTCGGGCAAGAGTGGCAAGCACTGCAAGAAGTGCTTCGGCAATTGGACAGCAGACTCGGGGAGGCCGAGCGGAGGCAATAACCAAAGCGGGGTGAACTTCCGGCTGCGGCGCTGCCGGGAGAGTCCTCTTCTCGATGAGACTCATACAGAATCGAACCACGACAAATGAGGAGGTCACGGTTCTATGACTAGCAAGCACGACAGGAACTATTGGAAATGGATTGCCGTGTTGTCTCTTGGGCTCCTTGTGTTCACGCAAATCTTTGATGTGCATTTCAGACTCAAGCCGCCCTTTGCTTATCTCAAAGATGCGCGAGCGAGCGTAACGCCGTGGGAAAGTGATTCGTTACTGGCAGAAGCGGTTCGACCATCGGATGGCATGACCCTACCGGTTCGGTGGGATGACCTTGGCAAGCAGATGGTAGAGGCGGGAGTGATTGATGCAGATAAGTTTGAGTCTCTCTATGCCGGAAGGGGAGGGCTGGGTGATGAGCAGGAGCTTCTGAGCGGCGCAGGTAACGGCAACCTCACGATCAATGCACAAAACTCGGGGGTCGTCCTTAACCTGCTATGGGCATTCGGCCTGGCCAATAAGAACGCAATCTTAGACGAGGGCCCGATGCAAGATCCCAGGTACGGCGGGCCAGGTCGTTTCGCCTCTACTGGTGGTTGGACCTTGGCCAGGGGCAATGCAATGGAGCACTACAGCAAACATGCGTTTGTTACGCTCACTCAAGGCCAACAAGAACTCGTTGAGCGCGTATCAAGAGAGATCTACAGGCCTTGTTGTGGCAACTCAACGTACTTTCCGGACTGCAACCACGGCATGGCAATGCTAGGACTATTGGAACTTATGGCATCGCAGGGCGCGAGCGAAGAAGAAATGTACAGAGTAGCTCTTCAAGTAAATTCATATTGGTTCCCCGATGCCTATCTTACTGTCGCCAAATACCTGCGGGAACGGGGAGAGGATTGGAATGATATGAACCCCAGAACAGTCTTGGGTTCAGCATATTCAAGCGCATCGGGTTATAAGCAAGTTCTTACAGAAGTTGAGCAGACACAGTCTCGTGACGCTGTCGGTTGCGGCGTGTAGACTGCGCTCTGCGCGTCGCTCGCCGATTGGGGCGAGACCCGCGTAGCTATGTAGAAGTGTGGCCAACAGGACCACCATCCCGACCTTACGCCAGCTGGGGCCCAGAACAGGTATCCTTGACGACCTCTTGACCCACCCGGGCGATGATGCGGCAGGCGCCCGAAAGGAGGTCGCAGATGTCGTACTCGCTCACTCTTGCCCGCAGTTGGATTACGCCAATCGGCATCGCGCTCCTCAGCGGCATGGTTATGCCACGCTGTGCTCAAGGACAGGCGAATTCCGCCCAGCTCTTCCAGGAGAACTTCAGCTTCGTGCGACGCGACATGATGGCGCTGGAGGGTGGGCGGATCGTGGCCAAGATCCTCAAGAGCAAAGACAACCGCGAGGTGGCTGTGCTCGGCGCGGTGCACATCCACGTGCCGATAGACGTCTTGCTGGAATGCTTCCGCGATGTGGAGACGTTCTTCGTAGATGACGAGATCGTCACTCAGGTGGGGACGTTCAGTGTCATGCCATCGACTGCAGATCTGGAGGGTCTCGATCTGCCTGAGAAGGATTTCATGGCGCTTCGGGAGTGTGAGGTCGGCAAGTGCAAGGTGAAGCTGTCGCGTCATCAGATCGAGAGGCTGCACAGCCAGGTGGATTGGTCCCAGCCTGATTACGAGCGACAAGCGAAAAACGTGATGGCGGATGCGCTGGTTCGGAACCTCACCGCTTACATCTCGAAGGGCAACGATGCTCTACCCGTCTACAGCGACAAGGAGCCGCCGCTGAGCGCCACCGAGGACTTCCGTATTCTGCTGGCACAGTCGCGGAAGTTCCTGAGTCACGATCCCGGCCTTTACCGGTACATGCAGGGTTTCCCGGAGATGGACCAGCCCGACGTTGAAAGCTTGTTCTACTGGACGGTGGAGGACTTCGGGATGAAGCCGGTGACGAGCCTCAACCATATGATGATCTCGCAGCGTCCGGCAAGCGGCTGGCCGTATACGACGATCGCGGTCAAGCAGATCTACGCCAGTCACTACTTTCAGTCGCTGATCAAGCTGGCCACGCTGGCTCCGGCCTCTGAACAGTACCCACTGCGCGGAACTTACCTGGTGCTCTACTCTCGGATGCGCTTCGACGGTCGCGTGGGCGGCATCAAGCGTGCGATGCTGGAGCGGCAGCTGAAGCACACCTGGACGATGCACTTGAAAGCTCTGCGGGAGCGGGCGGAGGAGAAGTACCGGAAGATTCGAGTCGCCTCTCGGGATGACGGCTAGGCGAATCCAGACTCGCCTAGCCACCACAGTATCGCCTGCCGGATCAACTCGTCAGGATGAACCAATCGAGACTGATCCCCACCACCCAGTGAATGATCGCCACATACCACATCGATCGGACGTTGAGGCACACGCCACCGAGAACGAGTCCTGCCGGCACGCCGATGAAGGTCTCGCTGAACGGCCGGCCGAAGTGTGCGATCACCGACAGCGCCGTCTGCACTGCGTTCGCCGGGCCCGCCCCGATGCGACCCTTGAGCCCGAATAGTAGCACACCACGGAACAGGACCTCCCAAGCGCCGAAGTACAGGAACTGCAGCAGCGCGTAGGGGATGAACGCGGAGAGCTCGGGACCTACGGTAGGATCGAGCGGATAAACGAACCGCACCTCCGGGTTGGCCGAGCCGATCTTGCCGACGATGACAGCGAGCGGGATTCCGATGGCCAGCCAGACGAGCCCGACTCGCCAGCGCCCCAGGCCCAGGCCGAGGTCGGAGAACCGCAGGCGCAGGCCGAAGCGTGCGATCAGCACAGGCACGACAGCCAGTATGAGCGCCGCGCCAACGAAGTGGAGTGTCGGTGGCACCGGGGTGCGTGTCATGGCGAGCGATCCGCGGCTGCCCGACAGGGTGGCGATGACGTCAGCCCGAACCACGTAGTAGAACACCACCAGAACCACCGTAGCCAGCACGATCAACAACTCGGGCTTTTGCCTGCTCAGGGTTGTGCGTGCGAATGACATGTTCCATCACCTCCCGTTACTGCGTAGCCAGCGAACCGTCTGGGACAGACCATCGCGAAGCGATCGGGGACCATACGCGAGCTCATCTCGGCTGGCAGTGATGTCGACCCGGCGGTCCTCGAGGAAGACTCGAACCCAGCCGGGGGTGATCGAGGTGTTGCCACCCAGGCGCGCCCAGGCCTCGGCACCGCGAGCGATTGTCAACGCCGCCGCGGCCGGGAGCGCGATGGTCCGACGGCATAAGCCGGCCACGTCACCAACCAGGTCGAGGAACTCCCGGAAAGAGACGTTTTCCGCTCCGCCCAGGACGTAGTGGGCGCCCGACCGGCCGCGTTGTGCAGCGGCCAGGATGCCCGCGGCCACGTCTTCGGCGTGGACGTAGTTCGAGAGGACATCGTGGTCGGCTATCCGAACGCGAAAGCGGCCGGCGATGTAGAGCGCAACAACGCGGGTCACGCCGTTGGCGTCGGTGAGCGGCCCGGGACCGTAGACCCGGGTCGGGTGGACGATGACCGCGTCGAGCCCGTCGGCCGCGTAGGATTCGACCAACTGTTCGCCGGTCAGCTTCGTCTCCTCGTAAACCGTCGGCCGCTGCATCGACTCGCTCACCGGAGCCGGCCGGTAAGGCGGTAGGGTGAGCACGGTGGAGACGTGCACGAAGCGTTCGACCCCGGCCTGGTGCGCTGCCTCCAGAAGTTGCTCGATAGCGCGGACGTTGACGTCTCGGAACTCGAAAGGATCCCGGGACCAGGCGCGAGCGCAAGCGGCGAGGTGAAGCACGGTGTGTGCGCCCTCCATGGCAGCCGCAAAGCCCGCGCCTTCCCGCAGGTCACCTTTCATTACTTCGATCCGCCGGGCCGCGTCGCGCTCCAGACGCTCGGGGCTTCGCACGAGGACCCGAACCGGTACCTGCTCTTGAAGGAGCTGGCGCACCACATAGCGACCGATGAACCCGGTCGCACCAGTAACCAGTGTCAGCCCGTTCATAGTCCGCCTCCCGTCGTGTCGAGCGCCGGTTCGTAGGTCGGCAGACGCGGGACGGGCTGCGGCGACCGTCGCCTCGGCGCCAGCCAGTAGGCGAGCGCCGGCACCACGATGAGTTGAAGCGAGAACGCCCAGACCAATCCGGCCAGCGAATCGACGGTGTAATGGTTCTGGGTGTACACCGTTGACATCATGACACCGACCGCCTCGACGCTCAGCAGCACCGCCACGGGCCGGCTGAACCAGCGCCAGCCGATGATCGCGATGGTGACCGCGCCCGTCACATGCGAGCTCGGGAAAGCAGCACCGCGTGAGTCGCCCAGGCCCTGGGCCGTGCGCACGAGCTTGTAGAAGAAGCCGTCGGTGAGCGAACCCTGGTAGGGCGATGTGAGGTAGTGCGGGCCATCCACTGGGAACATGACATAGACGAGATAGCACGCCAGGTAGGTGACGGTCAGCCTCAGAATCACGTCATGCAGCGCCGCTCTCCGGCGCGTCACCGCCAGCACCAGGGGCGGTACGAAGATCAGCGGGTAATAGGCGAAGTAGGACAGGTGCATGAGCTCGCTCAACCATACCTGCGGCATCTTCACAATCCAGACTTCGTTCAGATGGAAGCCGAAGATGGCATGGTCGAGGGCGATGATGGGCGCGTCGTTCGCGACCAGGTGTAGATGGGCGCGCAGGTAGTCGAGCTCCGTCCAGAAAGCCATCACCCAGAGCAGTGGATACAGCTCTCTGAGAACCGCGGTGATCTTCGAGGGCTGCTCGGGTCTGCGTTCGAGCAGGCTAGGCAGGAACAAAGCCGCTACGTGCGCGATTAATACAAGCGGTGCATAGTTCACTCGTCCGATGAGAAGCACCCAGGTCGCGGCCAGTATGACATTGTAGCCGGCGACCACGCGGTCGACGGGATAGAGTCTCGATCCGTTCATAACCATCCCACCCCCTCGTACCAGGCCGCCGTCTCCCGCACGCCGCGGGCGAGGGGGTACTGCGGGTCGTAGCCGGTGTCAGCGATGACGTCCGTCGCATCGCACACCCACCGCTCCTGTGAGATCTCCCGAACGCGCTCGCGGTTGAGAATCGCCGCAACACGCCGGACCGCTGCGTAGATCTCCACCGTGCATGCTATCGGCCACGCTACGCGGGTCGGCACACTCACCAGGACCGGCTGCCGACCCATCACCTCACCGATCTCTCGTGCGAAGTCGAGCCAGCGGATCGGCTGCGGATGTGCCAGGCAGTAGGTCTGGCCGATCGTCTTGGCAGCCGCTGCGGCAGCGACTAGCGTTCCTACAGTGTCCTTCACGTAGATCAAGCTCACCTGCCGATCCCAGCCGCCCACGGTAACGGCCAGGCCGTGACGCACGAGCTGAAACATCTTGAGCACCGCTTGCTCCCGAGGGCCGTAGACCGAGGACAACCTCAAAACGGTGACGGGAACGCGGTCGGCGTGGGCATGCACGATCGCCTCGGCCAGCAGCTTCGAGAGACCGTAGTGGGAGAGGGGGTAGGGCACCGTGTGCCGCGACAGTCGCTCGCCGTTGCGGCAGGGACCGATGGCGGCGAGCGACGAGAGGAAGATGACGCGCGGCGGTGTCTCTTGTGCGGCGGCGGCCTCGAAGACGCGGGCCGTGCCCTCAGTGTTGACCTTATAGTACTCCTCCGATGTGCGCGCTTGAGTCAAGCCGGCGAGGTGGAATACGACGTCTGCACCGCGAAACGCTCGCTTCAGATCATAGGAGCTACCCAGCCCCACCGGTGCCCATTCGATCGCGGCGTTTTCCAACCAACCCCTCGAAGCCCCGCGACGCTCGACGCATACAATCTGATCGCCGCGGACGAGAAGCGACTCGACCAAATGGCTGCCGATGAAGCCGGCTCCTCCGGTAACTACCGTACGCATGATACTCCTCCTGGTTCACTACTCGCGGGAAAGTTGGCGGGTGGGAGTCAAGTGAGGGTCAAGGGATTGGTCGGTCTGAAAGATGGCTTACGCGGCTGCGGGGAAGTCCCATTCACGCTTTGTGGCGCGATAGCGGTACGGATTATCGTTATGTCGTTGTGCTTCAGAGCAGTCTGCAGTACTATGATGTTGCTCGGGGGGTGGAGGGGTTGTGGGGTGGCCTCGACTCCCGAAGGTGCTCGACAGTGAAAAAGCCCTCTTCTGCACACGGCCATCTTCCACGCTGGCCTCGACGTAGTATCCAGCCGTCGCCAATTCCCATGCAACAAGACCGGGCGCTCCGAGAAGAGGGTGAGGAGGACGAGTACCAGGGATCCTGAGGTCACCAACACGCCTGAAACGGCCGGAATCTGTCTTCGTGCGTGGGGCAGAGAAGGCCAAGGAGGTTAACATGGGTAAGCAGATTACGATCGAAGACGCGCCTGGGCCCGACCACCTGAAAATCGTAAACGCCACGGAAGAGGTGTCGGTCCGTCAGGATAAGGAAGTCGAGTGGGTGAGCAGTCTGCCGGACTGGCGCGTGATCTTCGGCCCCTACGCGCCCGTTCACCCCAAGGTGGCGAGCCCGAAAAGGCCCACGCTGAAGCTCAAAGGCGGTCGGGCCGAGGACTACGGGACCTGCAAGTACGTAGTCGTGGCTTTGGTCGGGGATGTGCTCGAACATGAGGACCCCGTGCTCATCGTCAGGCCGTAACGCCGGGGCACCATGAGAGCGGGTGGGTTGGACAGCCGCGCCACCGGCGACTGTTCGACCGCTAAGGGCTAGGTGGCGGCTATTCTTCTATGATCGCCTGAAAGCGGGGATCATCTCGGAGGGGCCGCCACCAATAGTCCGTGGCTAACTGCGCCTTTCCATCCGGATTGGCCTCGAGCCACTGGGTCAACAGGCCCAGCGCCAGGTGCGGCTCCCCTAGGTGAAGCCTGACGTTGGCTTCGTAGTAAATAGGCCAAGAGTCATCAGGCTCGCTGTATCTGCGAGCACCGCGCATAACGGCGTAGGCACTGTCCGCTAGACCGGCGCGGGCCAAAACACCGGCCAACGTCATCAGCAGAGCCGACCGATAGCCGGCAAACTTCTGTGGATCCATCAGCTCTTCGAGTTTCTCGAACAGTTGCCAAGCCTTCTCAACGTCCGGTTCCGGGCCGTCGGCCGAGGCCAGGAGCACGAGTTCGGGATACACATAGGCGGCATTGTCCGGAAAGCGTCGACGTCCCTCTTCGAAGCACGGGATCGCCTCGTCAAAATCCTCCATTTGAAGGGCCGAGTCGCATACCCGGAAGAAGACGTCCTTGGCGTCTGTCAGGAAGGCGTCTGCTTCGAGAGCTTCCAGTGCGGCTCCGCGAGCTTCAGCCAATTGGCCGCTCACGCGATAAACGTCACTGAGCGTAGCCCACGCCAGAGCCTTCGACGGATCTAACTCGACTGCAGCCACAAGATCCTGCTTCGCTGCTTCCCGCAGTGCCGCGTCCTGGTCGGGGCCGCCAGCCTCCCACAGGTAATAGCGCAGAACACCTTGGAGCTCCAGCGCCCCCGGGTCTCTCGGTTCCAATTCAAGCGCCCGCTCTGCATGGACCAGACCCGTCTTGAGCCAGTCCAGACTGTACGTTCTGGGGGCGACCTCAAACACTATTGCCATGTCTGCCGCGACCCAGCCTCGTTGCACGATCGGTTCGACCCAGCGCGGATCGAGCGACTCGGCCTGAGCGAGCAGCCGATCCGCGCGCTGCAACACCGACTCGGCGCCCTGTGTGTCCCCCGATTTCATCAGCGGCCTGTGATCTTCCCTTACCTCTTCCGCCCTATAAAACAGCGTATAGGCTTCGACGCTTCCCGTCTCCGCCATCCGCTGCCTGAGGCGGATCTCAATGCCCAAACGTTCCCGCAGGAATCGGCTGACCTCACGAAAGACGTCGTCTTGGAGCGCGAACAACTCTCCGCGGGGTCGTTCCAACTCTTTGCTGTCGAGGGTTCTCGCCGTGGCGGGGTCGACAAGCTCAACGGTCACGCGCAAGAACTCCCCAGATTCGGCGATGCTCGCCTCGACGACACTTCCCACCTTAAGCGCGTGAGCGATGCTATCGAGGGTGACGTTGATGTCGCGGTAAGGCTTTACGCCGTTCATCGAGACCACGCTGAGAGCCTCGACCTGGCTGAGCTCATGGATGAGCTTCTTCGTGAAGGCCGCGCTGAGGGGACCGAGTCGCTGCGCTTCGCTGTGATCCTCAAAATAGAGGATAGCGACGCGCGCGGGATCGAATGTGGCAGCGGCGCCGATAGGTGGCGCTCGGCCTCGTTCCACTCGCAATTCGAGCGCCCTTCCCGCGATGTAGACAGCTGCGAGGGAAACCGCGACCGCCAGGGCGAACACGACCTGCCGTCGCCGGCCTCTTGGGACCAGGCGGGCCAGTCGAAACCGGGGCTCGGCCTGCGCCGTGAGGGCCTGAGAAAAAGACTCAGCCGTTGGGAAGCGGTCCGCTGGGGATTTGGCGAGTGCCTTGTGAACAACTCGCTCCAGCCAGGGCGGTGTCTCCGGTCGTACCACACGCAGCGATGGAGGACGCTCGCTCACGTGCCGCGCGATAACGGCTTGTGCGGTTCGACCCGTGAACGGCGGCTCGCCGGTTAGCATCTCATGCAAAACGCAGCCCAGCGCGTACAAATCGACCCGCCCGTCCAGGTCGTGCACACCGCTCCCCTGCTCGGGGCTCATATACTGAGGCGTGCCAACCACAATCCCGTCCGCTGTTAGCCCCTCAACGGCCGCGGCGGTGACCGCTCGCGCAATGCCGAAATCGGAGACAACGGCTTCACCGTCTTCCAGAAGTATGTTTTCGGGCTTGATGTCTCGGTGAATGATGCCGTGCCTGTGAGCATAGCCAAGCGCGTCGGCAACCTGGCCGGCGATCTGGATGGCGTCCTCGACGGGCAGTTCCGTCTCGTGCGCAAAGCGGTCACGCAGCGACTCGCCCTCCACGTAAGGCATCACGTAGTAGAGAAAGCCCTCAGCCTCCCCGGAATCGTAGAGCGGCAAGATATGCGGGTGGGTCAGCTTCGCGGCGATATCGATCTCGCGGAGGAAACGGTCAACGCCGAGTCCGACGGCATATTCTCCCCGCAGGACCTTCAACGCAACGGGTCGGTCGTGCTTGAGATCCCGCGCGAGGTACACGATCGCCATCCCGCCGCTACCGAGTTCTCGCTCGATTGGATAGCGGTCGGCCAGAGCCAAGCGGAGGCGTTCGGGGATGTCCGGCATCGTACAACAAGATGGTACCGAGTTGCGGGTTGCGGTAGACTCTGCATCGGCAGAGGTGCTCCACTTCCGAATGTAGTCTAGGCTACGTTGCTCCGGTTGGAGATCGCCTTGCCGTGCTGGGGGTGACTACGTGGCCTCGTGCGCTTAACATTACTGGCAACCGGGGAGGTGGTTGTACCGCCCACCCGGCGAGTGGAGCCTCCCTTACCATGATCGAGCTTGTCACGCTCGGCAGTTCCTCGATCCGGCACGATGGTGCTGAGCTCAGCGCTCTCGCGGCCCACAAGCAGAAGATCGCTCTACTCTCCTACCTCGCTGTGGAAGGTCCCGTGGCCCGAAGCAGGTTGCTGACCCTGTTCTGGCCCGAGCGAGAAGAGGAGAAGGCCCGCCACTCACTCTCCCAGTTGCTCTATGCTCTGAGAAAGGAGCTCGACGACGAGCTCGTAGAGGTCGCCGGGGACCGCATCCGCTTGCTGCCGGGAACGATTTCGGTGGACGTGAAGGAGGTGGAAGCGGCAGGGCAGGCGGAGCGCTGGGAAGACGTCGTCGAGCTCTATGGCGGGCCCTTTCTGGATCAATTCTATCTTCCCGAAGCTCCCGGATTCGAAGAATGGCAGACGCGCACCCGCGCGTGGGTCGGCGGCCTGGCACGCAAAGCCTTCGCCAAGGTGATCGCGTCGCGCACGGTGGCGGGCGATGTGACCGGCGCGCTCGAGCTTGCGTGGCGCTGGACGAGGCTGGAGCCGCTGGAGGACGAGGCGCAGCATGCGCTGATCGCCCTGCTCGCCATGTCCGGCGACCGGTCGGCGGCGCTGGCCCAGTTTGAGGCCTATCGAGCTTGCCTCGAGCGAGAGCTGGAGGTGGAGCCGCTGGGGGCGACGGTGGCGCTGGTGGAGCAGATCCGCGCGGGGGGATTCCCGCAAAGCCCGCTGTTGGAAGAGGCTTTCCCGGCCGCGCCAGGGAAGGTGGCGCCGGGCCTCGAGGCCCGCGCGTCGCTGGACGTGAAGGCGATGCCCGCGCCGATAGTCGCGGCGGATATCGAGCAGCTGTTGAGAGCTGAGCTTGCACCGCGGCTTGAAATCGTGAGAAAGCTGGGCGAAAGCTCGACGGCGAACGTCTACCTCGCTTGTGAGCCGGAGCTCAAGCGCATGGTCGCCGTGAAAGTCTTCTCGCCGAAGCTCGCCTCCGATCGCCGGGCGCGCCTGCGCTTCGAGCGGGAAGTGCAGGCGGTAGCATCCCTCACGCATCCCAACATCGCGGCGCTGCACTGGGCGGGCTCGCTTTCGAACGGTCTGCCGTACTTCGTCATGCAGTACGTCGAAGGGCCGTCGATGGCCGACAAGCTGCGGCTGGAGGGAAGGTTGTCGAACGATCAGGCTCGGCGGCTGCTGTCGCAGGTAGCCTCGGCACTGGCTTCCGCACATCGAAGGGGGATCGTTCATCGGGACGTGCAGCCTGCCAACATACTGTGTGATGAAGAAGCCGGTCGCTGCCTACTGGCCGACTTCGGCATCTCAATGATCTTGGCGACGGCGGAGTACCGTCCAGTAAAAATCACCGAGTCGGGCGAGCTGGTTGGCGATCCTGCCTGGATGAGTCCCGAGCAGCTGAAGGCTGAGGAAGTCAGCGAGCGAAGCGACATATACAGCCTGGGGCTTCTCGGATACCAGCTATTGGCTGAAGAGAGCCCTTACAGCACGACGACCCGACAAGAGCTCTACGCGGCTCACGTGAATCAGCAGCCGCGGAAGCTGTCGGAACTGTGCCCGGATGTGGATCCGGACCTGGAGGAGGTGCTCACCCGCTGCTTGGCCAAAGAACCGAGGCGTCGCCCCACCGCCTCTCACGTCGCCCGTATGCTGTCGGCGCCGCCGTCGGAAGCCTCCCGTGGCGGGGCGCCCCCCGGCTTCTTCGCCCGCTTGACCGAGCGCCGCGTGCCCCATTGGCTGGGCGCCTATCTGGCCGGCGGGTTCGGGCTGTTCGAGCTACTGGGAGTGATGGTCGAGAACGATATTGTAAGTCGGCTAGCCCTCCAGCTCGCGATCGCCTCCTTTCTCGTGGGCATCCCGGCCGTATTGGTGCTGGCCTGGTACCATGGGCGGTCCGGCCGGCAACGGTTCCGGCTTCTCGAGTACTGGTTCCTCGGCGTGGTCGTTCTCATCTGGGTGGTCGTTCTCGCAGCGATTCTGATCCTCTGATCCGGAGCTTGCGAGCTCTGCTCTCGACCCTGCCGCGAGGTCAATCCGTTGCAGTGGCCGACGGCGCACTCTCTCAGCTCGGTCAGGCCTGCCTGATCTGCCCTGATCTTCAACTGATCCCTGCACGATCCGCCGGAGGCGGATTGACCCTCAGCTGATCTCCATCGGATCCCGACCGGGCACGGGTGTCGGGCGACGGTTTGGTGCAGGGGATCGCGCCTGGGTCCGTCGTCATCACCGCCGAGTACCAGGCGGCCTCAGGCAGGGCTTTCGTGCTCGTGAACGGGACGGGTGGGGGAAAGGATGACGACAGGGACGAAAACCTGGCTAATTCTCGCGTAAAGCCGCGCTCACCCGGTGGAAGTGCTGCACGACTTCCCGAT
>FXBF010000279.1_pt1 | contig 16986 bp, 12 predicted proteins | sample 5335321 | NCBI WGS metagenome assembly FXBF01 (sample SAMEA103928391, study PRJEB20085) | sediment metagenome | isolation source: sediment
ATACCGGGCTGTTCTTTGATCCGTTTGCCGGCAGCAAGTTTGCCCGCCTCATTTATCAGGCGTACGACTCCAGGAACGAAGTGCCGACTTCGGAACTGGCCCGCCAACGCATCGAAGAAGCGCAGCTTTTCATCGAAGCCGCACACGCCTGTTACGGCCGTACGCTCGAAGCCCAGCGCAAACTGCGTCCCGTCTCGCCAAATGCAATCCTTAAATCGGCGGTGTCGTGATGGCGCTGGCACGAAAGACAGAAGGCCATGCGATTCTGGGGCTGCAGCGCTTCTGCGTTAGATTCTCCACGCTGGTGCCAACCAACATCGATGACGCCGGTTTTATCGACATCTTTCACGCATGGATTCAACGACAGGCGTTGCCCGGTATCTTGATCGACGTTTCTGATTATCGCCACGTGCCGGCTGGTCCAGGCGTGATGCTTGCGGGCCATGAGGCCAACCTGTACATCGCCCGGGACGGGAATCGCTATAGCCTTATCTGCCAACGCAAGACCGCGCAGGTGGGCACGTTGGCCGAGCGGATTTTGATGGTCGTTGAGTTGGTGTTGAGTGTATGCGAGCTGTTGGAGCGCGAGCACCTCTTACGAGGGCGCCTGAAATTCGACGTGCAGCAGTGGGCGTTCATCGCCAATGACCGGCTACTCGTTCCGAACGACGAAGTCATTTTCTATGAGCTGCGTGATGATTTGGTGCTCGCGGCCGCCGGACTTTATGGCGGTCGCGATTGCCACACCGAGTACGTCCAACAAGACCCACGCGAACGGCTCACCGTGAACATTCGGGCTTCCAGGCCGGTCGATGTGCGAACGTTGCTGGACAACCTACGCCGGCAATAGCACGCATACTACAGCCGATGGTCAGAAGCGATGCATCGACACGCCGGTGCTATCCGCGCTAGAGCGTGCGGCCGGTCAAATCCTCTGCGCCAAGACGATAGCCAGGTGGCGCCAACCCGCTGTTTTCCGGCGGGCCGGCCCGAGACCTAATACGGCGAACGGGTCGCGGAGTCTCTGTTTCGCCCGCGCGTTTGCCGGGCTCCATGGGTTAAGGGCCGGCACGGTGAGCCGATCAGTAGGGGGTGCAATCGCCACGCTTTCCGGAGAGGTGGGACACGCAGTGGACCGGCTAACGATTTGTCCGCCGAGTGCCAGCGCAAATAGGGTAGAATATTGGCCGCAACGCACGAGCAGCCAGGACATTCATCGATCATGGAGCAAAGACCCCAGAGTTCAACACAGGACGCGGCGGAGGTGGCGAGCCCGGGCTATGCCGCCGATGCGCTGACCCTTGGGATTCCCGGATTTGCCTACGGTGATCTGTATGATTCCGCCCGTCTGCGGGACCTGCTGGCGGCGTTCGATCAATCGTTAAGCCAAGATGACCCGGCGCTTTTCACAGACTACGAGGCCTACCGCAGCTCCAAGGGAGAGGGTTTGTCGTCGAAGCAGGTCTCCGATTTGCTCGTGCGGGTGGCGCCCCATGTCGGGCGCTTTGTCGCCCGTCTGTTCAATGTGGAAGCGCTGCATCAGGCCCAGGCCAGGGCCGTGCAGGAACAGATCGACACCATATTCGCGTTCCGCAAGGATGTCGTCATGCGCGCAGGCGCCAAGTATAAGGGTACGGACCTGTCGCAGTGGGATCTGCCGCGATTGCAGACAGGGCTCGTATTGCTCCAGCGCATCGGGTTCCCCGAAACCGCCGGCGCCACGGACGTGGAACACGCCGTTGGTCTCGTAGGAGCGACCCTCTACAGGCTCGTTGAACACTATGATCGTCTACGCAAGGGCAAAGACAGTGATTATGCCGGCGCCGATCAGGATCTGAATGCGCTGCGGGGCAGGTTGAGTGGCGACGCGGAAGCGAAAAGCGAATTTGCCGAGGCGCTCGCACAGCAGGAACCGCTGCGCTGCGCCGAGCGACTGCTGGCCATTGTACAACGCTGGTGTTATGCGGCGGCGAATGACGCGCAGATGAAGAAGTCTGTAGCCGGTTGGGTGAGTTTCAAGAAACCGGAAAAAACCGATTTTCAGCATCTGGTGCCCAGCGAGACCGTGTCCGAGGACGGTTACACCTCACTGGCAGGACCGGTGGCGACCCGAAGACGCAGAGACGGATTTGCCCTTACCGACCGGCGATACGATGAACGCGAGGTACTGTACGAGGTCGATCACTGCATCTATTGTCATCAGACCGATACGGATTACTGCTCTCAGGGGATGCGCAACAAGGCGACGGCCACTTTCAAGGTCAACCCCCTGGGTGTTCACCAGACCGGTTGCCCGCTTGATGAGAAGGTCTCGGAAATGCACCTGGTCAAGCGCCAGGGCGATAACATCGGGGCGTTGGCCTTGATCGTCATAGACAATCCCATGTGCCCGGGCACCGGCCATCGCATCTGCAACGATTGCATGAAGGCTTGCATCTATCAGAAGACGGAGCCGGTAGATATCCCGCAGATCGAGACAAACGTGCTTACCGATGTGCTCTTCATGCCCTACGGTTTTGAGATCTACAGTCTATTGACGCGCTGGAACCCGCTGAACGTCGAGCGCCCGTACGCACTGCCGTACAATGGAAAAAATGTGCTGGTCGTGGGCCTGGGTCCCGCGGGCTACACGCTCGCCCATTACCTGCTGAACGAGGGTTTCGCAGTGGCCGGGATCGATGCACTCAAGATCGAGCCTTTGCCGACCGAGCTGACTGGTGACGCAACGACCCTGCCTGCTCCGATCGCGGACTTCAAGCAGCTTTATGAGGACCTCGACAAACGCATCATGGCCGGCTTTGGCGGTGTTGCCGAGTATGGCATCACCGTGCGCTGGGACAAGAATTTTCTCAAGGTCATTCATCTCACGCTGGCGCGGCGCAAGACATTTCTTTGTTACGGGGGGGTGCGTTTCGGCGGAACGCTGACCATCGACGACGCGTGGAGCCTCGGTGTCGACCATATCGCCATTGCCAGCGGTGCCGGCAAGCCCACGATCATAAATATGAAGAACAACCTCATACGCGGTATCCGCAAAGCCTCCGATTTTCTTATGGCCCTGCAGCTCACGGGCGCGGCGAAGAGGTCGTCGTTGGCTAACTTGCAGGTGCGGCTGCCCGCGGGCGTCATCGGCGGCGGCCTGACCGCGATCGATACGGCCACCGAGCTTATGGCCTACTACCCGGTGCAGGTCGAGAAAATGCTGTCACGCTATGAACGCCTTGCGGACCGCTGCGGCGCCGATACCGTGTTGGCGCAGTTTGACGAAGAGGAACGGCAGATACTGGATGAGTTCCTGGCGCACGGACGTGAGGTTCGCGCCGAACGCGAGCGCGCACAAACGCATGGCGAGGCGCCGAACTTCGCGCCGTTGCTGGCGAAGTGGGGCGGGGTTACGCTGTTCTACCGCAAGGGACTGAAAGATGCCCCCGCCTACCGGCAGAATCACGAGGAGATCATCAAGGCGTTGGAGGAAGGGATCGCCTGGGCAGAGGGGATGAGCCCGTTGGAGGCGATACCCGACGAGTACGGTTACCTGCAGGCTGTCAGGTTCGAACGCATGCAGCAAGCAACGGACGGCAAGTGGGGCCCTTCCGGTGAGGAGGCCGAAGTCGCGCTGCGCAGCCTGCTTGTTGCTGCCGGCACCTCGCCCAATATTATCTACGAGCGCGAGCATCCCGGTACGTTCCAGCTGGAAAAGAACTTCTTCCAGCGCTTTGAGCCGGTGCCAACTGACGGCGGGTTCCGGCTGGAGCCGATTCACGACACACGCTGGCCCAAGATCGGCAAGCCGGCACCGCTGACCTCGTATCAAAAGGACGGAAAGTACATCAGCTTTTACGGGGACAATCATCCCGTCTATGCTGGCAACGTAGTCAAGGCGATGGCCAGTGCCAGAGACGGGTACCCCTATGTGGTGCGGCTGTTCGAGTCGCAGCTCAAGCGCCTCGAGCCGGCCGCGCAGCCTGAACGCGAGCATGCACTCGAAACCTTCAAGCGGCGGCTGGACGGGGAGCTCATCGCTACCATCGCCGAAGTCAAACGGCTGGCACCCAAGATCATCGAGGTCGTGGTCAGGGCGCCGATGCAGGCGAGAAAATTCCGCCCGGGACAGTTCTACCGCGTGCAGAATTTCGAGACCTATGCACCGATGATGGAAGGTACGACACTCGCGGCAGAGGGTCTGGCGCTCACCGGTGCATGGGTTGACCAGGAAAAGGGGCTGATATCGCTGATTGCCCTTGAGACGGGCACTTCCTCGCGTCTTTGCAGCCTGTGGAGGCCCGGCGATCCGATCGTAGTCATGGGCGTCACCGGGACGCCGACCGAGGTGCCGCACGGCAAGACCGTATTGCTGGCGGGTGGCGGCTTGGGTAATGCAGTTTTGTTCTCGATCGGCAAGGCGCTGCGCGCGGCCGCCAACCGCGTGATCTACTTCGCAGGCTACAGGAGTCGCGACGATGTGATCAAGGTCGAGGAAATCGAAGCGGCATCCGACGTTGTCGTGTGGGCGGTGGATTCTGCTGCGGGCCTCGAGGCGATCCCCACCACCCGGCCGCAGGACAAGTCGTTTATCGGAAATATCGTGCAGGCGATGGTGGCCTATGTGGAAGGGGGGCTGGGTGAAACGTCGATTCGCTTCGAGGACATCGACCACATCATTGCTATCGGATCCGATCGGATGATGGCGGCTGTCAAAGACGCACGCCACACCGTGCTGAAACCCTATCTCAAGAGCGACCACGTTGCCATCGGGTCGATCAACTCGCCGATGCAATGCATGATGAAGGGCGTGTGCGCGCAGTGCCTGTGCAAGCACGTGAACCCGCAGACGGGGCAGGAGCACTTCGTGTACTCGTGCTATAACCAAGACCAGCCGCTGGACTATGTGGACTTTCCGAATCTGGCCGCCCGGCTGCGGCAAAACTCGGTGCAAGAGAAGCTTTCCAATATGTGGCTTGATCATCTCTTGCAGCGACCGTGCTAATGGGGCCAGTGCCCGCCGGTTATGCATCATGAACCTACGCCAGCTTCGCTATATTTCTGCTGTCGCTCACAATGGGCTCAACGTGTCCGCTACGGCGGAGAGCCTGTACACCTCACAGCCGGGCGTGAGTAAGCAGATCCAACTGCTCGAGGAGGAGCTCGGCGTACAGATCTTCGAGCGCAGCGGCAAGCAACTCACGCGTATCACGCCGGCCGGCCAGGCCATCATCGCGTTGGCGGAGCGCGTGTTGAATCAAGCGGAAAACATTCCGGAGGTGGCGAAGGAGTTCACGGATCCGCAGACCGGCACCCTGTCGATCGCCACCACTCATACGCAGGCGCGCTTCGTGCTTCCGCCGATCATTCGTGACTTTGTCGCGCGCTATCCGGGGGTGGCGCTGCATGTGCATCAGGGAAGTCCGGTCCAGATCGCAGAGTTGGCGGCCACTGGTGCCGCGGACCTCGCGATCGCCTCGGAGGCATTGGATCGTTATGATACCCTCACGGTGATGCCTTGCTACCATTGGAACCGGGCGATCGTCACACTGCGCGGTCACCCGCTGTGCGCCAAGAATCTGACGCTGGAGCGGGTAACGCAGTATCCCATCGTCACCTGCGATTTTGACTTTACCAGCGACTCGCAGCACGAGGCGCACAAAGACCCGAAGCTGAAGCCGAACATTGTGTTTACTGCGATGGATGCAGACGTCATCAAAACCTATGTACGCATAGGGCTGGGAGTCGGCATCGTCGCCAAGATGGCCTACGATCCTAGGACGGACGATGATTTGTGCGCGCTGGACGCGAGTCATCTGTTCGAGGTGAGTACCACCAAGATCGCGTTTCGCCGCGGTACCTTCTTACGCGGTTATATGTATGATTTCATCGAGCTCTTCGCGCCCCATCTCAAGCGCGAGCTCGTCGATGCGGCGGCCCACACACGCTCGCCGGAAAAGCGTCAGCGGCTGTTCGCCGATATTGAACTACCCGTTTACTGAATTCCATAGGCCCCTTTATCCCGCTAGTCGCAAGATGACCACCCCGGCAGTGACACCGATTGCAGCCATGACTCGCCGTTTCCCGAATGGTTCGTGCAGGAACACAGTCCCGATCACTGCTGCGATTACGACGCTGGTCTCACGCAACGCCGCGACTGGTGCCATCGCCCAGAGACTTAGCGCCCAGATCACCAATCCGTACGCACTGATCGCCAGCATGCCCCCGAGCATGCTGATGCGCCACTGCTCGCGCACGGCCTGACCAAGGGAACCACGCCGCAGTATGGCAGCGACCAGGGCGATTGGAATCCAGTCTAGCGCGAACAACCAGGCAATGTAGCCGAGCGCGTCGCCAGACAGGCGTGCACCTGTACCGTCGACGAGGGTGTAGGCGCCGATCATGACGCCGGTGGCTACCGCGAACACGACCGGCTTGGCCCCGTCGCGTTGCGACCAGCGTCCGTTCCACGCGAGGCTGGCGACACTTGCAGACACAAGCACTACACCTGCTACCTGGCCGCTGTTTAGCGTTTCACTCGCGAAGATCGTGGAGAGCACCGCCACCACCAGCGGCGAAACGCCACGGGCCAGCGGATAGACGTGGCTCAGGTCTCCGAATCGGTATGCCTGCAGGAGAAAGAGGTAATAGCCGGTGTGAATAATGATCGAGGCGAGTATGTACCCCCAGCTGGCGGGGTCGGGCATACGTACCCATGGTATGGCCAAAACGGCCACCACGGCGCTAACCAGATTCAGCGAGGCAAGCTGGACAAGCCGGTCGCCGCTCGATTTAACGAGTGTGTTCCAGACCGCGTGCATGAGCGCGGCCAGCAACACAAGGAAAGTAAGATAAAGATCCATGAAAACGCGTAAGGTGTAAAGGGCCCCTCACACCTCACGTTTTCTAGATCGCCTCGGCGATGGCCTTACCGAGCTCTTCGGTTCTGGCGACCCCTCCCATGTCGGGCGTGCGAAGCCGGACGTCCTCGATAGCCGATTCGATGGCGGCCTCGATCGCCCACGCGGCGTCGGCGTGGCCCAGGTGGTCCAACATCATCGCACCGGACCAGATCTGCCCGATCGGATTGGCGATGCCCTGACCGGCGATATCCGGCGCAGACCCGTGTACGGGCTCGAACATGCTGGGCAGCTTACGCTCGGGGTTGATATTGGCCGACGGCGCGATTCCGATCGTACCGGCTACCGCCGGGCCCAGATCCGACAGGATATCGCCCAGCAGATTACTGCCTACGACCACATCGAACCAGTCCGGATGCAGCACGAAGTGCGCCGTGAGGATGTCGATGTGATACTGGTCGGTGCGGATGTCGGGGTACTTTCGAGAGATCGCCCGGAAGCGCTCGTCCCAGAAGGGCATCGTGTGAATGATACCGTTAGACTTCGTTGCCGAGGTGACGTGTTTCGCATCGCGCTTGCGGGCCAGCTCGAACGCGTAGCGCATGATCCTATCCACGCCCTTGCGTGTAAATATGTTTTCCTGCACGGCCATCTCGGCCTCCGAGTCCCGATAGAGGCGCCCGCCGATCTCCGAGTACTCGCCTTCGTTGTTTTCGCGCACGACGAAGAAATCGATGTCCTGCGGTCCCCGATCCCGAAGCGGCGAGCTGATGCCCCTGAGCAATCGTACCGGCCGCAGGTTTACATACTGTTGCATCTCCCGGCGAATAGGAATCAACAAGCCCCAAAGGGAGACATGATCCGGAACACCGGGAAAACCGACAGCACCGAGGAATATCGCATCGTATTCTTTAAGCTGATCAATCCCGTCTTCGGGCATCATGCGTCCGGTCCGGGCATAGGTCTCGCAACTCCAGGGGAATTCGTGCCATTTAAAGCCGATATCGAACCGGCGTCCGGTCGCCTCTAGGGCGCGAATCCCCTCGGGCATCACTTCCCTACCAATGCCGTCTCCAGGGATCACGGCGATCTGGTATGTTTCCATGTCGTTTCTCTCGGTTCTTGATAGATTTGGTTGCAAGTTCAGTTTACTCTACGTTTACGCATCGTGTCATTGCCCCTTGTTGCGAAGGTGTTGAGTTGTCAGTCAGCGTGCACGCCGCTATGCATGGCATCGCTGGCGATGCGCGCTGCCGACGGAAGGTAATAGCGTGCTAGCCGAACCTTATAAACGATTCTCGCGCGATCTGCTGGTGTTCATACCACAGTTGCGAGTCATTGACGATCCACTGCGTACGCTGGTCTACGGCACCGATGCCAGTTTCTATCGCCTGATCCCGAAACTCGTCGTCAAGGTGGAAAGTGAGGTGGAGGTTTCACGCGTCTTGCAGCTTGCCCGCCAGCACGGCGTGTCGGTCACGTTTCGCGCGGCGGGAACAAGCGTATCCGGGCAGGCAGTCACGGAATCGGTTTTGGTGCTGTTGGGCACACAATGGCAAGGCTGTGAGATCAGTGCCGACGCATCCGAGATCCGACTTCAACCGGGCGTCATCGGCAGCCGCGCGAACCAGCACCTGGCGCCGTTTCACAAAAAGATCGGACCGGATCCCGCGTCCATAAATGCTGCCAAGATAGGCGGTATAGCTGCCAACAACGCAAGTGGAATGTGCTGCGTGTTGGCGCAAAACAGTTACCATACCCTTGTTAGCGCGCGCATCATCCTCGCCGATGGTTCGCTGCTAGACACCGGCGATGACACAAGCCGGCGTGCCTTCAGCGACAGCCACCACGAGCTGCTCGATAGGCTCGATCGCCTGGCGCGAAAAACACGCACGAACGCAGCGCTTGCCGATCGCATACGCCACAAGTTCAAGATCAGGAACACGTGCGGCTACAGCCTAAACGCGCTCGTCGATTTCGAGGATCCGATCGACATCCTGCAACATCTGATGATCGGCTCCGAGGGGACGCTCGGTTTTATCGCTGCCATCAGCTATCGCACGGTCGACGATCCACCGCACAAGGCGACCGCGCTGATCCTGTTCCCGGAGATCAAGGTGGCGTGCGAGGCGGCGACCCTGCTCCGAGGCGCTCCGGTAGTGGCAGTGGAGCTTATGGATCGCGCCTCGCTGCGCTCGGTGCAAGATCAGCCGGGCATGCCTGGCACGCTCAGGCGCCTGGCGCATGACGCCGCCGCCTTGTTGATAGAAACCCGAGCCCACGACGAGACGGTGCTCAGACAGAATATCGAGGTGATCGAACGCTCGATTGGTGCTGTGCGCACGCTGTTTCCGGTGCACTTCACCGACCATCCGGAGGAGTACACGCGCTTGTGGAACATACGCAAGGGGCTTTACCCGTCGGTCGGCGCCATGCGTGAGCCGGGGACCGCCGTCATCGTCGAGGATATCGTGTTCCCGCTCGAGCGGCTTGCGGCTGCGACAATGGATCTGCACGACATGCTGAGAAAGCACGGCTACGACCGGGCAATCATTCTCGGCCATGCGATGGAAGGCAACCTGCATTTTATCTTCACGGAAGATTTCTCCAGACCGGAGGAGGTCGCGCGCTACCGGGGTTTCATGCAGGAGTTTGTCGAGCTCGTGGTCCACAAGTATGACGGCTCGCTCAAGGGCGAGCACGGCACCGGTCGAAACATGGCGCCCTTCGTGGAGCTCGAATGGGGTCGGGAGGCCTATGCGCTCATGCGCGAGATCAAGTCGATCCTTGATCCCGACAATATTCTCAACCCGGGCGTGATCCTTAACGAAGATCGAGAGGTGCATGTCAAGAATCTCAAGCCGCTGTTTCCTGTACACCCGGAAGTAGACAAATGTATTGAATGCGGCTTCTGCGAGTTGATCTGTCCGTCACGCGAGTTGAGCTTGACTCCACGCCATCGGATCGTCGGTTTACGCGAGATTGCGCGTCTTGAGGCAAGCGGCGAGGACGCGCCGCGATTGCGGGCACTGCACAATCTCTACCAGTACTCGGGCATGGACACGTGCGCGGGCGATGGCCTTTGTGCACTCACCTGCCCGGTGGGCATCGACACCGGTCGCATGATGAGGATCATGCGCGGCTCGGCTGCCGGCGGGGGCCGGCGCCGCCGATTGGTGGACCGTTTTGCGCTGCCAACCGGTGCCGTGCGTTTCACGTTCGGCGTCGCCGATGCGGCCCATGCTGTGCTGGGGACGTCGCTCATGCAACGCCTTGCGAGCGGTGCGCGCAAGCTCTCGGGCAATCGTATCCCGCAATGGAACCCGTATATGCCTACGGTCGCGCGGATACCGGTTGCCGTCGCGTCTGGCCTAAGCGGTGGGCCGCGCCTAGTCTACTTCCCCAGTTGTGTCAGTCGCACTATGGGGCCTGCCCGCGGCGACCCGCAGCGTGACGCGCTACCGGTGACGACCGCGGTCTTGCTGCAAAGGGCAGGGTACGAGGTCGTCTTTCCACGGCATGTCAAGCGACTTTGCTGTGGTCTGGGCTTCGAAAGCAAGGGTTTGTTCGCGCAGGCGAATGCCAAGGCCGAGGAACTCGGGGCGGCGCTACGCGCGGCCAGCCGGGAAGGCCAGGACCCGGTTATCTCAGACACAAGCCCGTGCACGCTGCGAATGCGCCAGGCACTGGGCGACGACGTGCGGCTGCGTGACATCACCGAGTTCATTCATGACGATCTGCTGCAGCGCATGACGTGCGAGCGTCTACCTGAGACCGTGGCGGTGCATGCCACCTGCAGCGCACGCACGATGAATCTGGAGGCCAAGCTTCGGGGAATCGCCGAGGCCTGTGCCGAGGAGGTAATCGTTCCGGGGGATATCGGTTGTTGCGGCTGGGCCGGAGACAAGGGTTTCACGCACCCAGAGCTCACGGCAAGCGCATTGTGTGGTCTGCGCGCCTCGTTACCCGACGATTGTGTGGCGGGTTACTCGACTAGCCGCACGTGTGAGATCGGGCTGTCGCTGCACAGCGGCCGACATTACCGCTCTATCGTCTACCTCGTCGAGCGCTGCGCGCGCCCTCAACGTTGATCGCGACGCTGCAACGGCGGTGTTGACGGATTATGCGGTCACCGGCCGGCTGCGGATCAGCTCGATGACCGTGCGCGTGATCGCTGCCGTGCCGTCAGGTCCACCGAGCTCAGCCGGGCGGATTTTCCCGCATGTGAAACCGTGCTCGATCGCTGATCGAAGGTGGCCCGCGGCGCTCAGGCAGCACAACACACCGTGGCGCTCGCCGAGCCACTCCAGCATCATTGCTGCTGACAGGAACATCGCCGTCGGGTTAGCTGTTGCGCGGCCGGCAATGTCCGGTGCGCTGCCGTGACAGGGCTGAAACATGGCATGGCGATCACCAATGTCGCCGGATGGCGCCATGCCCAGCCCCCCGATCAAGCCGGCGGCGAGATCGGACAGTATATCGCCGAGCAGGTTTTCCGTGAGCAGAACGTCGAAGGTCCAGGGCCGGCGCACGAGATCGAGCGCGGCGGCGTCGACGTAGGCGTGATCGACACGAATCTGCGAGAAGTGCGCCGCGCGCTCATCGAACACCTTCCTGAAAAATGCCATCGAGCTCATGACGTTCGCCTTGTCGACACAGGTGAGCCGCCCGGGTCGGCCCTGCTGCCGGCGTCGTTCGGCCAGACGAAGGGCAAAGTCTGTGACCCGCTCGGTGGCATCGCGGGTGATCACGCAGCGGTCGATGGCGCGACGATCGTTTTCGACTGTGCCTTTTCGGAAGTCCGAGAACGAGCCCTGCGTCTGCTCGCGTACAATCACCAGGTCAATGTCGTTCGCCCTCGCGTCGGCCAGTATGTTGGTGCCGGTGGCCATCGCCTTGACCGGGCGCACGCCGGCGAAGAGCTCGAGCTCGAATCTGATGTGGATCTGCGGGTTGATCTCAGTGCCGTCCGGCCTGCGCACGTCCGGCAGACCCATGGCGCCAAATAGTATTGCATCGGCGGCTCGCGCGCCCTTGAGGCTCGCATCGGGCAATGCGATGCCGGTGTCACGATAACAAGCGGCACCGCCCGCGAGGCGCTCGATGGCCAGATGCAACCCGCCGAGGTGTCGTGTCAGCACCCTCAACATTTCGAGGCAGGCATCCATCACCTCGATGCCGATGCCGTCACCCGGCAACACCGCGATGTGGAACTCGGTCTTTGCGCTCATGGCCCCTACTCGTCATTCTGGGACAGGGAACATATCACCCCTTGACCGGTTGGTGTGAGAACATACGGTAGAATCTCGCGTCTACAGTAACGGTACAAGCAAACACCCCAGTTCCTGTGATATTCCACGCATGGCGATTTGACCGCAGGCCCTGAGGCCGTGACAATGAAATAGACGGGGCGGGCATCGATGTGAAACTTGTCACCTACAATATCCAGTTCGGTCGCGGAAAAGACGGACAGTTCGATCTAGAACGCATCGCCCGGGCGGTCGAAGGCGCCGATGTAATCGCTATGCAGGAGGTGGAGCGTTACGGCAAGCGCTCCGGCCTCGTCGATCAGGTGGCCGAGCTTGCCGCGCTGCTGCCTGCATACCACTGGGTATATGGAGCGGGGGTGGACGTCGATGCCAGTTTTACTGATGACGGCGGCCGGCTTCGCAACCGTCGATGGCAGTTCGGTAATCTTTTGATGTCGCGTACACCCATTCTATCGGCGCGCAACCACTTGCTATCAAAGATGGGCCTGGTTCATCAGCTCAGTCTGCAACGCGCGGCGCTCGAGGGTGTCATCGAGTGCCCGCGTGGTGCGCTGCGCCTGTACTCCGTGCACCTCGGTCATGTCTCCAGTGCCGAGCGCCAGCAGCAAGTCGCACAGCTGTTGGGCATCCACAGCCGTGCCCCCAGTGAGGGAAGCGTCTGGTCAACCGGCAGCGTGGGCGACGATTGGACAAAGGAGTGGCCAGCGCCGCCGATGCCGCGCGAAGCGATCCTGCTGGGGGACTTCAACTCGCAGCCCGATTCGCCCGAGTACGAGATGATCGTGGGCACGCTCGACGCGAAATACGGTCGTCTCACGTCGCTCGACGGTTTTGTCGATGCCTGGCTTGCGGCCGGTAACGACCCACGAGGTGGTGCGACCGAGCTGCGAGCAGATGGCGATGTGCGCATTGATTACGTTTTCGCAAGCGCGACCCTGGCGGATGCGGTGCGCGCTGCACACGTCAACATCGAAGCGCTGGGCTCCGACCATCAACCGCTGTGGGTCGAGATCGACCTGTGAGTTAAGCCGACTACATGCGCGTCGCAATTTTCCTTAACAGGATGATGAAAAAATTATGGAAGGACATTGTCAGCGCCCTGTTAGTTTGTGGCTAAAGGAGGCACGATGGGTGTAACCATTGGTTTTATCGGTTTCGGCGAGGCAGGTTACTACATCGCCAAGGGCCTACATGCGGAAGGGGCGCCGGAAATATCCGCCTATGACCTGGGCCACAGTGATTCAAGGCGACGCGCAGCGATCGAAGCGCGCGCCGCCGACGCCGCCGTCGTGCTTGTCAACTCCGTGGCCGAGCTCGCGCGCCGCAGCGAGATTATCGTCTCGACCGTGGTTTCCTCCGTTGCGGTGACCGTAGCCAGGGAGGCCGCACCTCACTTGAACGAGCGCCATTTTTACATGGATCTCAACTCGACATCACCGGCGGTCAAGCAGGAGGCCGCGTCCGTGGTGGGTGCGTCCGGCGCGCGTTTCGTCGAGGCGGCGGTGATGGCCGGTGTGCCGCCGCTCGGACACAAGGTGCCAATGCTGCTGTGTGGCGAGGCGGCGCCCGAGCTGATGGCGCGGTTATCTACGTATGGCATGGAGCTGGAGAACTTCGGGCCGGAAATCGGCCGCGCGACGGCGACCAAGATGTTCCGCAGCATCGTGGTGAAGGGTCTGGAGGCGCTGTTCCTCGAATGCGTACTCGCCGCATCGCGCTATGGGGTCAGCGAACGTGTCTTGGAGTATGTAGGGACCGGTTACCCCGGCATCGACTGGAACAAGCTCGCGCATTACTTGATCGGGCGCACGGCTATTCATGGCGAACGCCGCGCGCACGAGATGGCGGAGGTCGCCAGGACCTTGAGCGCCATGGGCATAGAGCCCATCATGGCAGACGCTGCGGCCCGGCGCATCTCGAGTTTCGCTGAGCTCGGGCTTAAGAGCCGATTTGGAGACAGGGCGCCCGAGAGTTACCACGAGGTGATCCGTGTCGCCCGCGAGGCGGAGAAGCACGGAGAAACCTCGTAAGGCTATCAAGAGTGCAGTTGTTATGCGACTATTATGCTTCTCTTGACCAGTGCTCAGGCCTTGATCCAGGCTTCTGCATCGGCGAGTTGCCCGTTGCTGAATACTTTGACCTCGCCCGGCATTACGAACCCGAAAAACGATACGGCATGACGCAACCACTCCATGTCAGATACGACTGCGATCTTTTCCCAGGCGGTCAGATGCCGAAATCCGACCTTCGCATCGTTCCACATGGCGCCAACCTGGAAACCGGTGAACTCAGGGCCGAGGTGATACAGTAGTCGAATCTTGCTGTGATCCTTGATCTTTGCTACGACCGCCGGGATGAAAATCGACTCGTAGTCGTACGCAGTGACCGATCCTTTGGCTCGGAACGCCAAGATATTATCCGGCATGCCTGGTATGGGCTCGATCATCAGGATGACCTCCCGTGGTTTTCGCCTCTTGCCTGCGGGTATTGCTTCTCCCATTCGCGGCCATTGACGGGTCTGATAGTCATCTTCTTTACCGTCCCTGGATCGAGGCATCGTGCATTGACATTGTACCCCTCGGGATGTGAACGTGGAACGTAAAATGACTTGATCCCGCAATGTGAGCAGAATAGATGTCGGGCTACGCCTGTATTAAATGTGTAAGTAGTCAAACAGTTTGCGCCCCGCAGGAGTTTGAAGTGGGACCTAGGCGTAATTAGACCGAGGTAGCCTGATTTACTGCATATCGAGCAATTGCACTCCGACACCTCGATTTCTTTCGGGGCCGTTATCTCGAATCTCACCCTGCCACAATGACAACCGCCGGTGTGTTTCATCACGATGTACCTCCATGGTGCCGTGGTCAGCCGTTTACCGCGGCTGGTCACATGCGGCCTCGATATTGCACCCTTCCGACAGAACTCCTATCGACCCTCTCTCCTGTCTGCGGGTAATTCTACAGCTGTTCCATTGCGAAAAGACCAGGCATTGCGGCCCCCTGTCGCAATGGCGCTTAGCAAGTACGTGCCGGCACCTTCTGATGTCAGCACCGGGCGCGTGCCGGCACCCGAACGTTAGGGCGCCTGGGGAAAACGTACGCTCATTGATTGCGCCTGCTGCGCCCTTGCCGATGTCGCACACCATACGCCCATTGCATGACCGTGCCGGATCGGTTAATCTGGCGGCGCGTGTGACTGGCGAGGACAGGTGGATACACCACCGGGGAGCACGCGACCATCTTGCCGTTCGCCTGGGCGCTCACACCGAGGTGTGAGGAACTCGAGCCCGGGAGGACGGCCATGAAGACCCACCGAGAACTTCTTCAGCAGTGCGATCCCGACGTTTTTGCTGCCCTGGTCGGCGAGGAAGCCCGCCAGCGTCACGGCATTGAGCTGATCCCTTCTGAGAACTACACCTACCCCGAGGTCTATTGCACCAACGGCAGTGTATTCGCCAACAAGTACTCCGAAGGCTATCCGGGCCGGCGCTATTACGGCGGCCAGCAGTTCACGGACCGTGTCGAGACTTTGGCGATTGAGCGTGCCAAGCAGCTATTTCGCTGCGAACATGCGAACGTGCAGCCATTGAGCGGCTCGCCTATGAATCAAGCCGTCTACATGGGGTTTCTTGACCCTGGTGATACGGTATTGGCGATGGATCTAAGTCACGGCGGTCACCTGACCCATGGCGCCCCAGTTTCTCACATGGGGAAAGTATTCAGATTTGCACGCTATAAGACTGATCCGAAAACAGGCGAGATTGACTTTGACCGGGTTATGGCGCTGGCGAAAGAGGCACGGCCCAAGATTGTTTTATGCGGCTACTCGTCTTATCCAGGTGACTACGATTATGCCGAGTTCAGGAGGATCGCCGATGCGGTCAGAGCCCTGGCCATGGCGGACGTATCGCACATAGGTGGTTTGATAGCAGGTGGTGCCATGCGAAATCCTTTTGACGAGGGCTTCGACATCGTCACGACGACGACGCACAAGTCGTTGCGTGGACCTCGTGGCGGCATGATCCTCAGCAAGCGGGAGCATGCGAAGAAGGTCGATCAAGCGGTTTTCCCGGGCGCACAGGGCGGGCCGCACATGAATGCTGTTGCCGGTATCGCCGTCGCGCTGGGTAAAGCGCTCCAACCGGAGTTTCGGGCATACACTCGACAGGTCCTTCAGAACGCACAATCGCTGGCGAATGCCCTGAAAAAAAGCGGCTGTGAACTGATAACCGGTGGCACCAGAAATCACATGATGGTCGTGGACACCGTTGAGAGCTTCGGCGTCGACGGAGGAGTCGCCGAAGACACCCTGGGCGCGATCTCGATCACGGTCAACAAGCAGTTGGTCCCGGATGACTCGCGCCCGCCACTGAGGCCTAGCGGCATTCGTCTTGGCACGCCTGCGGCGACTACGCGTGGGATGACAAAGACCGACATGGAGCAGTTGGCGGTTTGGATCTGCTCGGCCCTGCAACGGAAAGACGACAGTGAGGTGACCCGGCAGCTTGACCAGCAGGTACGCAACCTTTGCGAGCGTTTTCCGGTACCGGGACTGTGTGGGTCGTCGCTAGCGCGGAGCGACAAACCGACCGTATCGGTCCCTGATGATCGATTCATGCAGGATTTCGATTCAATTAATCCCGCACTACGCGATCGGCGGGTTGGCATGGTCTAGCAGGCTGCTGAAAAACTATTTTCGGCGGCCTGCTAACCCGAATATTTTCACCGCTGAGCACGAAACGCACGACTCCAGGGACGGAGGAGGTAGATCGCGTCTGGAACAAGCGATCGAAAGGACGCAGAGAAAGGATAGTCAAGCGGTTTTGGCCTGATCTCAAAGGGGCTACGGTGTCACACTTTGCCCCGCGGGCCGCT
>FXBF010000280.1_pt1 | contig 16977 bp, 13 predicted proteins | sample 5335321 | NCBI WGS metagenome assembly FXBF01 (sample SAMEA103928391, study PRJEB20085) | sediment metagenome | isolation source: sediment
CTCGCCCGGACCGCGTGGATCCGGGCGAGCGAATAGGCCATTCGAGACTATGAGCAGCCGGAGCTACACGCGCTGCACGTTCGCGGCCTGCAGCCCTTTATCCGTCTGTCGAAGCTCGAACTCCACCTCTTGGCCCTCTGCCAGCGTCTTGAATCCCTCCACAGCGATTACCGAGAAGTGGACGAAGATGTCCTCTCCCCCGTCGGGTTGCTCAATGAAACCGTAGCCCTTGGCGTCATTGAACCACTTTATCCGCCCTCTGGCCATACGACAACTACCTCCTGCGCCGGATTAAAACGGTGGTTGAGACCGAGCTATGATAAATGTGGGGTATTGGGCTGTCAACTTGGGGTACTGGGGGTGGAATCCGGCCCTTCAGTCGGCCCGATCAGCCGACCCGGGGTCACCGTAGACGTGCCTGTAAATGCGGTAGTGCGCCTGCACGTTCTTCACGTAGCTGCGCGTTTCCGAGAGCGGTATCCGCTCCGCGAAAAGCTCGGAATCCAGCCGGTACTCGGGGCGCTGGCGCCAGCGACGGGCCCGGGTGGGGCCGGCGTTATAGGCCACAAGTGATATCTGAAGGTCTCCGTACCGTCGCTGCAGGTCGGCGAAGTAGGCCGTCCCGAGGTGGATGTTTATCTCGGGGTCGAAAAGCAGATCGATGTTGTAATCGCGGACGCCGAGCCGGCGCGCCCACCAGCGTCCCGTTTCCGGCATCAGCTGCAACAATCCACGGGCCCCGGCGCGAGAGACTGCATCGGGCGCGAATGCCGACTCCTGCCGTGCGATGGCTGCGACCAGGAGCGGGTCGAGTCCTCTGGAGCGCGATTCGGCGCCGATAATCTCGCTGTAGGCCAGAGGGTAAACAGCCCTCAGGACGCTCTGGCTCCAGATGCCGCGGAGTCGAGCGTGCGCGCGCCAGCCGAACATCACGGCGTGCTGACCGAACCCGTTCTCGGCCAGAGCTTGAGACAGCCCGAGCATCTCCTCCGGACGCCGGGGTTTCGAGTCGATGATCGTCTCGAGGACCGTTCGCGCCTCGTCTTCGAGCCCGGCCTGCCGGAGCAGATCGATGAGCGCGAACATCTGGCGAATCTCGGGATCGATCGCTGCCGGCTCGGGCCCCGCCGACAGCTGTGCCCAGGGGTCGATACCGACTCGCTCGGCCGCGAGGAACCCGTAGTAGCCGTAGGGATCGCGCGCCTGAACCGTGCGGAACAACCGCTCGGCCTCGGCGACTCGCTCCGGCTCGCCCTCGGCGAGCCGTGAGCGGGCGGCCCAATAGGTGGCCTTGATCTTCAGCTCGTTCCAACGGCTGGATCGGCGGAGTCGGTCGAATTGCTGTCGGGCACCGGCGTAGTCGCCGTCCAGAAAAGCGAGGATGCCAAGTCGATAACGTGCCCGGGGTGCGGTTCGGGAGCCGGAGTAGCGTTCCGTGATCTCCTCGTAGATGGCCCGCGCCCTGGCCGTGCTCCCGGCGCTCTCGTAGAGATCACCCAGCAGGGAGAGAGATGTTAGTGCCGACTCGGTGCCCGGGTAACGGTCCGCGATCTCCCGCAGGCGGGCCCGCCCTTCACGCTGCCAGCCGCGGCGGTAGGTGGCACGGGCGGCTATGAGCTCGGCTCGCGCCTTGAGCGAGGGGTCCGGATCGGAGGCGATGAGCTGATCCAGCTCGTTAACGGCGGCGAAGTAGGCCCGTCCTCGGTAAAGTAATTCACCGATCTTCAGCTGGAGCTTCTGCCGCTCGCTCGCGGAAAGATTCAGGAGTCTCAGATATTCTTGGTACTGAGCTGCAGCGAGCGCCGCCGCTCCCGACTTCTCGAAGGCGAGACCGAGCCGCTGGTGGTCCTCGGCGCTCAGTCCCGGAAGTTGCGCGAGCAGTCCGGCCGCCTCACGCGCTCCTCTCGGCTGGGTCCGCACGGCCGTGCGCAGGGTCGCGCGCGCCGCCGCGGTGTCGCCGGCCTCGAGGTGAATCCGGGCCGCGCGCGCCCGGAGGTCTGCGGAACGGCCCCCGGCGGCCGGGGAATCCGCAGCGTCGAGCAGGAGACGCAGAGCACCCTCACGGTCGCCCGCCGCCTCGTGCGCTGTCACCTCGGCAAGCGTGCGCCGGTAGAACGAGATGCCTCTCGCCCGATCGAGAAAGTTGCGGACGGCCGCCGTGTCGCCGAGGGGCGCCAGGCTTTCGGCCGCCCGAATCGACGACCACGGTTCGATCTCCGGCATCGACTCCGAGGCGCGGGTGAACGCCGCCGCGGCTTCCTCTGTCTGACCGATTCCGGCCAACGCGCGGGCTAGGCCGATTTCGGCAAGCGCACGCGGTGTTCGTTCGATCGAGTAGCCGAGGAAGACGCGGTAGCTGTCGAGGGCGGGGCCGAAGCGGCCGGTTTCCAGCTGTGCTCGCGCCAGGAGCGCGCGCCCTTCGCCGAGACTGAGGGAATCGAGCCAGGCCGCTGATTCCAGCCGCCGTACCACCTGCTCCCAGGCGCGGCGCCCCGCGTCGGCGCGGGCAGCGAGCAGGGAAGCTTCGGGACTGCTACGGTCTTCGCCATCCAGGTTCCTGAGCAGCTCGGCGGCATACCAGTGGCGCCCCTGGTCGAGTGCTTCGGCGACCTCGGCCAGAGGGTCATCCCGCACCGGGTCCCCGCCCCCGACGAGTGCCGGGGTAGTCAGGACCAGGAAGCAGGCGACGAACAGTCCGGAACGGCGCATAGAGTCCGCTTCATTACAGCCCGGTTTGTCGCGATATCAACCGGGCGAGGCTCAGGAGTAGAGGGTCTGCACAGCTTCTACGAACGCCCGGCGCGATTGGGTCGTCAGTGTGTAGGCACCGGTCGCGGTCGGGTCGTAGAACACCAAGCGCAACTCAAAACCGAGCGACTTATCGTACAGCCAGACCTGGCTCCGCTCTGGCCCCTGCCCGGGCTCGAGATGGCGAAGGACCTCATCTGGAGGGCCAAAGGTTATGTACACCGCGCCGCGGTCCGTGAGCCATCCCGCAGTGGCCGCTTCGCCGAAACGGTCGTTCGCATCGCGAATCCTGCGAAAGTACCGCTCGAAGAACTCGTTCTCGGGCGTCTCGGGAACGGAGTCCTTCCTACCCCAGAACGCGTGCAACTGCTGTGCCCGTTCCCGGGGAGGCGCATTCGCCAGACTGTCCAGTTGCGCCGGAGTACCCGCGTAGCGCAGGTAACCGATCGCCGCTTGATAGTCGGCAGTGACCCAATCCGGCAACAAAGCCACGAGCAGCGCCGTCGAGTCCGCTTCCGCCAACCCGGGCAGCCGGACCTGCAGAGTGAGTTCACCTGGGGGGAGGCGTGTAACATTCAGCGGCTTGGTGGCCGTGCGCAAGGGCCCAGCGACCGGTCGGAATGCCAGAGTATCGGTCAGGATGACCAGGCCGTCCTCGCGAATCTCGAGGATCGCATGGGCATCTCCCCCCGAGTCGCTTTCAACATAGATCTGCGATTTCACGCCGGCGAAATCGAGCGTCTTCCTCGGGTTGATGATGAGCGAGGGAGGCACGTGGCGGCTGGGTCTTGGCTCCGCCCTGTAGACGATGATAGGGGGAGTGACGAAGCTGGCAGCGAAGCGGGGCACCTGAATTCGCATTTCACGTTTGAAGTTAGCCGACGAAGCGAGGTCGCGGACCTCCATCCTGGCGGGATACTCGCCGGGCACGAGCTTGAGAAATCCCTGGAACACCACGCTCTCGTCCCTTCGCGACGTTTCCCGGAAGGTGCTCACCCGCACTTCCTCGGTCTCGCTCAGCACGGCCGCCGGCGCCGCCGTATCGCCAATTATCACGTGCACGCTGTAGCGGGCGACGAAATCGGGTGGATCGCGGCGGAACCGCAGCGTGCTGTTCGGTAACGACAGTGAGATGATGGTGTAGGAGCTGTCGCCGGGGCCGGGAAGGTAGGCGAAGCTGCCGACCGCGGCGAAGTCGCGGTCTCCCGCGATGTAGCCGAGCTCACGATAGACGCCCAGAGGGTTCGGGAAGGGCGCGGGCGCAGGAGCGAGGTCCGCGGGTATCGCCTGCCCCGTGGATCCGGTCGGCCTGCAGCCTGCGAGCGTAAAGGAAACGACGGCGAGGAGGGCCAGCGCCGGTAAGAAAAGGCCACCCAGAAGGTGGCCTCTTGACCGGGACGCGCGCTCGGCGCAGCTCACACGGTTGTCGTCTTAGCGTCGATCTCGTGAAGCGCGTCGATCATCTTCTGCGCACTCTCTTCCATCTCGAGCACGAGCTTGTCGATATCGGTGACGAAGTAGTTGTGCGCGATGTTGATCGGAATCGCGATCGTGAGACCGCTCGCGGTGGTGATCAGAGCGACCTTGATGCCGCCGGCCACTGTCGTAGCCTCCACCTCGCCGGCCAGCTCGATCGCCTGGAACGCCTGAATCATCCCGATAACCGTCCCGAGGAAGCCAGTGAGTGGCGCGATGTTAGCCAGCGTCGCGAGCCAGACCAGTCCGCGCTCCAGCCCGGCGAGCTCGATGAGGCCGGCGTTCTCGATCGCCTTCATGACACGCTCGGTCCCCTCTTCACGACGGCGCAAGCCGGCGGCCAAGATTGCCGCTGCCGGAGCCTTGGATTCCTGGCAAACCCTCATCGCCTCCTGAATGCGGTGCTCAGCGAGCAGCTGGTCGGTCTCCGACAGGAGCGTATGGTTCCGCCCGCCTTTGATCTTCAGGTCGATGAACTTCCAGACGATGACCAGGATGCCCGCGACCGCGAAGAAGGCCAGCGGCCACATCATGAAGCCGCCGTCCTTGAAGGTCTGCACCATGTCGAGTTCCTGGCCTTGGCCGAGAGCCTGAACCGCCGCGAGTGCGGACGCCAGTATACCGCTCAACTTGAACCTCCTGGGTTCACAGCGGCCCCAAATGCGCCACCGTAAATGTTTGTTCCTCCAGGGTCGGCGAATAGCGGAGCCTAACCTAGAGAACCCCCGGCGCGCTTGTCAAGACGGGCCGCCCGGGCTCGTAGGTGGGGCTAGAGCTTGTGGCAGGCCGCCAGATCGCCGCCGGCACGAGCTTGCAGGCCCGGGGCCTTGGACCGGCAAATATCGTCCTTCTCGGGGTGCGGGCAGCGGGGGTGGAAAGGGCAGCCGGGCGGCGGGTCCGCCGGGCTGGCCACGTCCCCGGTCAGCATGAGACGCTCCCGCCGGCGCCCCTTTCCCGGAACTGGCACCGCGGAAAGGAGGGCCTGGGTATAGGGGTGAAGCGGGTTGCGGAAGAGGGACTCGGAGCCGCCCAGCTCCACGATCCTGCCCAGGTACATCACCGCCACCCGGTCTGCGATATGACGCACGACGGACAGGTCGTGCGTGATGACCAGGTAGGTGAGATGGAAGCGCTCCTGCAGGTCGGCCAGGAGGTTGAGGACCTGAGCCTGGACCGATACGTCAAGCGCTGAGACCGGCTCATCGGCCAGGATGAACTCCGGCTCCACCGCCAGCGCCCGGGCGATCCCAACGCGTTGCCGCTGGCCACCCGAGAACTCGTGCGGGTACTTGTGAGCATCGTCGGCCTGCAGGCCCACAGCGTCCAGCAACTCCGCCACCCGGCGATCGGCATCCCGATCCTGCGCGATGCCGTGCACATGGAACACCTCGCGGAGCATGGCGCCCACGGTCATGCGCGGGTTGAGCGAGCCGAAGGGATCCTGGAAGATGATCTGTGCCCGGCGGCGGAACCTCTTTAACCCCTTGCGATCCATAGCTGCCGCGTCGTGACCGTCGAAGAGCACACGCCCGCCGGTTGGATCGAGCAGTCTCAGGATCAGGCGGCCCGTCGTGGTCTTCCCACAGCCGGATTCGCCGACCAAGGCGAGCGTCTCGCCGCGGAAGACATCGAAGGACACACCGTCCACCGCCCTGACCTGGCCGGCCGTGCGGCCCAGAACACCCCTGCGGATCGGGAAGTACTTCCTGAGCTCCTCGACGACGACCAGCGCGCCGTTCCTGGAACGGCCGGGATCAGGCCGACCGGTCTCCAGCGCGATCACGATGCCTCCCGCGCCGGCGCTTCGTCCCATCCGCCAACGCGCCGGTCAGGCTCTTCTTGCAGCCAGCAGCGGCTGGTGTGGGTCTTTCCAATCGGAGGCGGTGCTTCCTCCCGGCAACGACTCCAGGCGAAAGGGCAGCGGGTGTGAAACCTGCAGCCGGCCGGCCAGCGCTTCGGGCTCGGAACGGAGCCGGGTATGACGGCGAGTCGCGGCAACTTCCTGGTCACATAAGGGATGGACCGGAGCAATCCTTCCGTGTACGGGTGGTGCGGTTGGGCGAAGACCTCGCCCGCGGTTCCGCTCTCCACCACCTGGCCTGCGTACATGACCATTACGTGGTCGGCAATCTCCGAGACGATCCCCAGGTCGTGGCTGACGAAGATCATCGCCATGCCGAGTCGCTCCTGCAGGTCCGACAGCAGGTCGAGGATCTCGGCCTGGATGGTGACGTCCAGGGCCGTGGTGGGCTCGTCGGCGATCAGCACGCTGGGATCGCAGGCGAGCGCCATGCCGATCATGACGCGCTGGCGCATCCCGCCTGAGAGCTCGTGAGGGTAATCGTCCACCCGCCGCTCGGGGTCGGGTATCCCCACCAGCCCGAGCATCTCGATCGCCCGCGCACGAGCCTCGGCAGTGCTGGCACCTCTGTGAATGCGTACCGCTTCAGCGATCTGGTCACCGATGCTCCAGACGGGATTGAGGCTGGTCATCGGCTCCTGGAAGATCATGGAGATCTGGTTCCCGCGGACCTCACGCATGTCCCCCTCCGCGAGTTGCATGAGATCACGGCCGCGCAGCATGATGGAAGAGCCCGGCTCGATGCGGCCCGGAGAATCGATGAGCTTCAGTATCGACAGACAGGCCACCGTCTTGCCGCAGCCCGATTCGCCTACCACGCCGAGCGTTTCGCCCTCCTGAACGCTGAAGCTGACCCCGTCGACCGCGCGTACCAATCCGTCCGCGGCGGGGAAGTAGGTTCGCAGATTCTCCACGCTCAGCACGGGCACACTGGTCATCGCCTCATCCTCAGCCTCGGATCGAGGGTATCCCGCAAGCCGTCGCCGATCAGGTTGAGCGCGATCACCGTCATCACGATCGCCAGCCCGGGGAAAGTGGCCACCCACCAGGCCTGAACAAGGTACTCGCGGCCGCCATCGATAATGTTCCCCCAGGACGCCGTGGGTGGCGGCACGCTCATCCCCAGGAATGACAGCCCCGCTTCGATCAGAATTATGTTGCCGAACCCCAGGCTCGCCGCCACGATCACCGGCCCCAGCACGTTGGGGACGATGTGCCTGAAGATGATACGGGGCGCGCCCAACCCGAGCGCGCGTGCCGCAAGCACGAACTCGCGCTCACGCAGGGACAGCACCTCGCCGCGGACGATGCGAGCCGTCGATGGCCAGAGCGTCAGCCCGAGCACGACGATGACCAGGGTGATGGAGGGCTCGAACAGGGCGATGATAGCGATCAGCAGGACGAGGCGCGGGAACGAGATCAACATGTCGACGAAGCGCATCAGCACGGTGTCGACGACGCCTCCAAAGTAGCCGCTCACCGCTCCGATCGCTGTGCCCAGCGTCACGGAGATGCTCACGGCGATGAACCCGATGGCGAGGCTGATACGCGCCCCGTAGAGAACCCGGGTGAAGACGTCGCGGCCGAACCGGTCCGTCCCCATGAGATGCTCGAGCGAGGGCGCCAGGTGCCGCGTCGCGGCGATGTCGCCGAACACGTTCGGCTCGAAGGGAGTGAGAAAGGGGGCCAGCAAAGTGGCGAGATACAGCACGGCCAGCAGGTAGAGGCCGAGAACCGCCAGCCGGTTCTTCTCGAACTCGCGCCACGCGATAGCCCACTGTGATGCGCTCACCGTTCCCGCCCGCGGCAGACGACCCGCCGAGCCCATGCTGAGACCCCAGGCCGCGGCCAGTCCTCCCAGCAGCGTGAAGAGGGCGACCCAGTAATCCAGCCGTCCCGCGCTGAAGGTGGCGCGTACCCTATCGAACACGAGGACCAGCACCGCGACCAGGCAGGCCGCCAGCGCCATCAACGACAGCCCTGCCAGGCGATGGCCCCGCAACAGCAGAGCGAGCCCCGGCACCAGGCTGGCAACGCGGAGTGACCGGCCGGCGTCCTCGCGTGCGGCGGGTCCGGGTGAGTCACTCATAGCGGATCCTCGGATCGACCACCGCGTAGAGCACGTCGGCGATCAGGTTACCGATGACGACCATGGCGGCGAAGACGAATGTCGTGGCCATCACCACCGGGTAATCGCGTTGATAGATCGCTTCGATGATGGTTCTTCCCATCCCGGGCCAGGCGAATACCTGTTCCACCAGCACCGCCCCGCTGAAGAGGAAGGGCAGCCAGAGGCCCAGCAGGGTGATGATGGGGAGCAGCGCGTTCTTGAGCGCGTGCTTCAGGATCACGCTGCTTTCCGGCAGCCCCTTGGCGCGCGCGGTCCTTATGTAGTCCTGACGGATCTCCTCCAGCATCGAGCTCCGCGTGTAGCGCGCGACGCTGGCCGCCGATGAGACGCCGAGCGCGATCGATGGCAGAACGAGATGGTGTAAGCGGTCGCCGAGCTTGCCCCAGAAGCCCAGCAGATCGTAGTTCACGCTGGTCATGCCGGAGGCGGGGAACCGCAGCACATCCGGCCACCAGTCGACCTGATAGACCTTGTAGGCGAAGATCAGAATCAGCATCAACCCCAGCCAGAAGCTCGGCATCGAGTAGATGAAGAGGGCGGCGAAAGTCAGAACGTTGTCGAGCAGCGAGTACTGGCGCACCGCCTGGATGATGCCGATCGCGATCCCGATGGCGAATATCAGAAGCAGAGAGACGCCGCTCAGGATGAGGGTGTTGGGGATTCGTTCCGCCAGGATCGAAGCGACCGGCCGGTTCTGGGCCAGGCTGATGCCGAAGTCGCCCGACAGGAAGCTCCCCATCCAGCGGAGGTACTGGATGGGGAGGGGCTGGTCCAGTCCCCAGTTCTCCCGCATCTGCTCCAGAACCTCGGGCGATACCCCGGGGCGCATATAGATGGCGGTTGGGTCGCCGGGCGCGGCGTGCATGAAGACGAAAACCAGCGTGAGTATCCCGAACAGGAGCGGGATCGACTGCAGCAGGCGCCGAACGATATAGGCGGTCATCGTCGGGAAGCGCGGCCCGTGGGTTCGTTAGCCGGTTGCGTCAACTCGCCCCCCCTGCTCAGCGGCGGTCGGCCGGGTCAATCCACCAGTCCGTGACGGTAACCAGGTCACCGCGGATGTCCATCTGCACGCCGCGCAGCCGTTCGCTTACGGCGTTCGCCCGCACGTCGTAGTAAAGGAATGTGTAGGGCTGATCCCGCTGTATGATGTCCTGGTATTCGTACCATAGCGGCAGCGCCTGCGCGCGATCCTCCATCAAGACCACGCGCTCGAGAAGTTCGTCGACGCGTGGGTTGCAATAGGATGCCCACTGATAGGCGCCGTCGAGCGCCGAGCAGGCAAAGAGCGGCCTGTCGTCGAGATTGAACTCCGCACTCCAGCCCAGCACGAAAGCATCGAACCACCGTTCCGGGCTCATAATGTCTCGACCCAGACTCTGGGCCTCCTGAACTTGCGTGCGCACCTCCACGCCGATGTCCGCAAGGTTCGCTTGGACCAGCGTCATGATGTCTTCCCTGGCCGGGTTCGGATTCGTCTTGAGCACGAACGAGGCTCTGATATCGTCACGCTCGCGCACGCCGTCGCCGTCCCGGTCGATCCAGCCTGCCACCTCCAGGAGGGCGCGCGCGCTGTCCGGGTCGTACGGGAGTGGTTCCAGGTCCTCGTCGTAGGCCCAGTGAAAAGGCGGTACGGGTCCGGTCGCCACCGTGCCCAGCCCGCGCAGTACAACATCGACGACTTCCCGCCGGTCTATGGCGAGGGTCAGGGCGCGGCGGACCGCGGGGTCGCGGAAGAACGGCAACCGGCCATTCCAGTTGATGAAGGCGTAGTTGCGGTTCGGATAGGTGATGATCCGCGCTTCCGGATGTGATTCGATCTCCGCGACCTGGGCTGGGGCCACGATGATGTACACGTCGACCTCGCCGGTGAGCAGCTCGCTGAGCTTGGTCGTCGGCTCCTGGATCGCTCGGTACACCAGGCGGTCCAGATACGGCGGGCCGCCCAGCGACTCGGGGAAATCGCGATTGGCCTCGAACACCCAGCGATCGCCCGAGCGGTGCTCGATGAAGCGAAACGGCCCGTTGCCCACCGGGTTCTCGCTGCCGAACGGGTGCTGTTTCAGCTCGGCGGGCGGCACATCGCCGAGAATGTGCTCGGGCATCGGCGCGATAGTACGCCAGGGATCCATGAAGCCGGGATGTCGCTCGAGGTAGAACGCGATCGTGTACGGATCCCGGACGACGGCGCTGTCGTAAAGCGCCAGCAGCGAGGAACGGGGATAGGCCGTTGTCTCGTCCTTTATCCGGTCGAAGGTGAACTTCACGTCGTCCGCAGTGGTCGGCTCCCCGTCATGCCACCTCACGTCGTCGCGCAGATGGAAGGTGAGGACCATTTTGTCGCCGCTGCCCGCCGTGTCCCAGCTCTCAGCGAGGTACGGTTCGGGCTCCAGCGCCTTGTCGTAGCGGATCAAGGTCATGAACAGAACGAAATCCTGCAGCTCCTGCGAGGTGTCGTCGATGCTGGCGAAGTGGTTCATCGAGCTGACCTCGTTGAGGGAGGTCACCACAGCGGTGCCGCCGTAGCGCTGCGATTCGGGGACGTGTCCTTTCTCTCTACCGAGGTCGCCGGCGTCCCCGCAGCCGGACAGCAGCAATACGGCGCTCAAGCATGAGATCAGAGTTCTGTATATAGCCTCAACCGCCCCTTTCGCTCCCATACAATCGGCGCTCTGCCGGTATCCACCACTCGGCAATATTCACCAGCGTTCCGCGGGCATCCATCTCGACTCCCTGGATGCGATCGGAAACGCCGGTCAGCTCATCCAGCCACATCAGGAATGTAAACGGCTGTGCCTCTTGCAGTGCCAGTGAGAACTCGGTCCAGAGAAGCCGCCCCTCCTCCACGTCCAACGTGCTCGATGCTTCTTCAATCAAGAAATCGACTCGCTCATCCTTCAACCCGCTGCGATTGTAGCTGCCGGGCCGGTCCGCTTGCGACGAATGGAACAGGGCGGCAGGGTCGACGCGGAAGTTGTCGAGCACCCAGCTTTGCACGACTCCGTCGAATTCGCGGCCCCGATGGCGCGCCAGCAGCGTTTGCCACTCCAGCGTTCTCACATCGACGGCAACTCCCACCTGCGCGAGCTCGGTCTGCACCACTTGGGCGATGTCCGTTCGCACGGGATTCTCATGGTTCGTCATGAGCGTGAACTGCAGTGGCTTTCCACTCGCGTCCTCCCGGACTCCGTCACCATCGCGGTCACGCCAGCCGGCTTCAGCCAGTAGTTCGCCGGCCTTCCCGGGATCGTAGGGCAACGGATCGATGCTCGAGAACATCGGATGCCATGGCGCGATGGTCCCGGTCGCGGGCTGGCCGTAGCCGAACAACAGGGCGTCGATGAGCTGCTGCCGGTCGATGGCCATCGTCAGCGCGCGCCGCACCCGGGCATCAGTCAGCACCGGGCTACGCGTGTTCCAGCCGATGTAGTAGTACTCCCGCGACGGGTAGCGGATCAGTCGGACGCCGGGTGTGCGCTCGATCTGCCCGGCCTGATGCGGGTAAACGGATCCGTCGATATCGATCCCGCCGGTCAGCGCCTCCGACAGCAGCGTCGCCGGCTCGGCGACGAAGCGGAAGATGACGCGCTCCAGCTTGGGCGGGCCGCCCAGCGAGTCGGTGAAGTCCGCGTTGCGCACTAGGGTGACGCTCTCACCCGACTCCCAGCGGACGAATCTGAACGGTCCACTGCCGATCGGCCGGCGGTTGAAGTCCGCGCGCAGCATCTCCTCCGCGGGAATATCCGCCAGCAGATGCCTCGGGACGGGTGGCCACCAGAAGCCGTCCAGCGGCCTGGCGTGTGGCCGGGTGAACTGGAAGCGTATGGTGAACGAATCGATCACCTCGGCGGATGCGACCAGTTCCAGGTAGGCGGAGGACAGCACGGACGCAGTCCTGGGATCCTTGGCGCGCTCGAAGGTGAACTGCACGTCGAGCGCGGTCACGGGTACGCCGTCGTGCCAACGCACATCGCGGTTCAGATAGAATGTCACCCCCTCCGGCTTGAGCTCCCAGCGTTCCGCCAGGTAGGGTCGCGGCTCGAAGGATGAGTCGTACTGGATCAACGGGGTGAACAGCATGTAGTAGTTCACCTCGTTGGTATTCTGGTCCGTGTTCACCAGCGGGTTGAACGACTGCATCTCAGCGTTGATGGCCACGATGACCGTGCCGCCCGCGCTGCTCGCTTCGCGGGCGTCGTCGCTGCGTGGCTCACCGCCGCCGCAGGCAAGAACGAATGCTGCGAGCCCGATCCGGCCGGCGAGCCCGATCCGGCCGGCGAGCAGCGGTCGCCGGCTTAGAACCGCCATGTCCATGAGGGATCGGAGAAGTGACGACTGTGGTGGATCACCCGTGAGGTCTCATCTATGGTCAGCACCGAGTCGACCAGATGGATTCCCAGCAGTCGCTCGAAACCGCTGGCCAGGCTGTCCACCAGTTCGGCCCATGTCGGCAGATAGGGGAGCAGCTTGTCCAGCGCCGTTATCTGCACAGGAAAATCTTCCTTGCGTCTCACCTTGAGCAATTCCACGGTCGGCGACTGGTCGCCGGTCAAGAGGAGAGATCCATGCTGGAGCAGTATCCCGCTCTCGTGGAGCTGGGCGCTGCCTACGAGCTTGCGATGCTGGGCGACGATCGCGCCCCCGTCGAGCGCTGTGAAACAGGGTAGCGTGGAGGGCCGGAGACGGCGCCCCGGGTCATCGGCGAGCTCGGTCGGAGCGCCCAGCAGCCGCAGTCCGGCGTGAAGGGCTTTGTGGATAAGTTCGTAGGTCCGCCTGGGACCTCCTAGCTGGCGGTCACCAACGATCACGGAGTAAGTGATCTCGTGGTGATGATAGACCGCCCGACCGCCGGTAGGCCGCCGGATGAAATCGATCCCGCGCCTCTCAGCTTCGCCTTCGTCGTAGTAGCCCTTCGCCGGTTGGTTGCGTCCGAGCGAGACGCAGGGCGGCCACCAGCGGTAGAACCGCAGCACAGGCGGGCCGCCGTCGCGCACCGACTCGACCAGCGTCATGTCGGTGCCCATGTTGCGGGCCCCGGTCTTGGCCTGACTCTCCACCAGGCGCCAGACGTTTTGGGACGTTGGCGGCCGGCGTCGCCTTCGCGGACGTCGTTCCTCGCCCGCCCGGATCGGTGATTTCCCCTGATTCACGTTAGATCGGCTCTCCCCCTCCAGGGGGAAAGCTAAGAGGCAAAGGGCGGTGAGACTAGGAACGGCTCATGCTCAGTCCGCCTTGTATCGTACGTCCGGGTGCCGGCTCGCCCGCGCTTCGTCCAGCCGCCGGATCGGCGTCGTGTACGGCGCGTTCTTGACGAACTCCGGATCCCTCGACGCCTCCTCGGCGATCTGCAGCATGGCATCGCAGAAGCGGTCCAGCTCCTCCTTCGTCTCGGTCTCCGTCGGTTCGGCCATGATCGCCTCGGCGACAATGAGTGGGAAATAGACGGTGGGGGAATGCATGCCGAAGTCGAGAAGCCGCTTGGCGACGTCGAGAGTACGCACGCCATGCTCCTTCAGAAAGGCGCCGGAGAACACCGATTCGTGCATGCCTCGTCCGTAAGGGAGATCGTAAGTCGCCTCCAGCCGGGCCGATATGTAGGCGTTGTTGAGCACAGCGACCCGGGCCGTCTCGGCCAGGCCGTCGGGGCCCAGCATCCTGATGTAGGTGTAGGCGCGAACGAGCACCCCGAAGTTGCCCCAGAAACCGTGAACCTTGCCGATGCTTGCTGGGCGCTCCCAGTCGAGGGAGTACTTCCCCTCCCCATCGCGCTGCAGGATCGGCAGCGGCAGGTAGGGGGCGAGGTGCTCCTTCACAGCGACGGGGCCCGCTCCGGGGCCGCCGCCTCCGTGCGGCGTCGAGAACGTCTTGTGCAGGTTGAAGTGAACGATGTCGTACCCCAGGTCGCCGGGCCGCGTCATCCCCACTAGCGCGTTGAGGTTGGCCCCATCCATGTACATCAGTCCGCCAACCTGGTGCACCAGGCGTGTGATCGTTTCGATCTCCGATTCGAAGGTGCCCAGCGTGTTCGGGTTCGTGAGCATCACGCCGGCCACGTCCTCGCCCAGGGCGGCTTCCAGCACCGCCGGGTCCATGCGCCCTTCCTCGTTCGACTTCAGCGTGACCACGTCATAGCCTGCCATGGCCACCGTCGCGGGATTGGTGCCGTGGGCGCTATCGGGGATGATGATCTTCTTGCGGGGGTCACCCTGGGCGGTGTGGTAAGCCCGGAACAATAACGCTCCCACAAGCTCGCCTTGGGCGCCGGCCGCCGGCTGCAGTGTGATCGCGTCCATCCCCGCGATCTCTTTGAGCATCTCACCCAGCTCCCACATCAGATGGAAGGCGCCCTGAGCCGCCGAAGTGGGCTGGAACGGGTGCAGGTCCCCGAGACCGGGCAGCCGCGCCGTCATCTCGTTGATCTTCGGGTTGTACTTCATGGTGCACGACCCGAGCGGATAGAAGCCCTTGTCCACATGGTGGTTCTTCAGCGAGATCGCGGTGAAATGCCGGGCTACGTCGTGCTCGGGGACCTCCGGCAAAGCCGGCGGCGACTTCCTCAGAGCCGATGCGGGCAGGAGCTCGTCCAGCGGCCGGGTCGGGACATCCGGCTTCGTCATCGCGGTGCCGCGCCGGCCCGGCTGGGAGAGCTCGAAGATCAGCTGTGTTGGTCGTTGTGGGGCACTGTTTTCGTTCATCGTCAATAACGCTTCCGGTCACATCGACATCTAAAACTCATGCGACTGGCCCGGCTCGAGGATGACGACCTGCGCACGTGATCCGACCTGCGCCGCGAACACGCTCGGGTCCTGTTCGATGACCTCGAACGTGTTGTAGTGCATCGGGATGACCGTGCGGGGCTCGATCATCTCGACCGCCCTGACGGCGTCGTCGGGACCCATGGTGAAGTTATCGCCGATGGGCAGGCAGGCGACGTCCACCTCACCTCTCAGTAGCTCCATGTCCGTGATTAGGGCCGTGTCACCGGCGTGGTAGACCTTTCTGCCGTCGATGTCGATCAGGAATCCGCCGGGAACCGTAGTGAACTGGCCCGACTCATCCCCTTCGACAGCACCGCCGTGCAGGGCCGGCGTCATCTTGATGTAGCCGACGGGGAAATTGTAGCCGCCGCCGATATGAAGAGGATGGGCCCTCTCGATCCCTTTTACCTGCTGCGCGAACGAGACGATCTCGTAGGTCGAGACGACCAGGGCGCCGGTGCGCCTGGCGATCTCGAAGCCGTCGCCGATGTGATCGCCGTGGCCGTGCGTGAAGAGGATATAGTCAGCTTTCACGACATCGCCCGGGCCGATATCGGCGAGCGGGTTGCCCGTGAGGAACGGGTCGATAACGAGAGCCGTGCCGTCGTTAGCCTCGAGAGTGAAGCACGAATGGCCATGGAACGTGAGCTTAGACATCTTATCAAGCCTCCTGTAGCACTTCAAGAAGAAATTCCACGTCTTGCCTTGAACGTTTCTCGGTGAACGCCAACAAAAGCCCATCGCCGACATCGATGCGCGGGAACCGCGAGAGGGCGACGCCGGCAAGCACCCCCCGTTCCGTCCCCCGCTCGATGATGCTGCGGGAGGGTCCGGGCGTCTTCATGGCGAACTCGCGGAAGAACGGTGAATCGGGGAACAGCGGCTCGAGGCCGGTCTCCGCGACGATCCTGCCGTGCGCGTAATGCGCCACCTGCGCGCTGGCCTCCGCGACCTGTCTCAGCCCCTCCTTTCCGACGGTCGAGAGGTAAATGGTCGCCGCCAGAGCGCAGAGCCCCTGGTTTGTGCAGATGTTGCTGGTCGCCTTCTCGCGCCGGATATGCTGTTCCCGCGTCTGCAGGGTCAGCACGAAGCCGCGCCGGCCCTCCACATCCTCCGTGGCGCCTACTATGCGGCCCGGCATGTGGCGGATGAAGTCCCGGCGCGCTGCGAACAGGCCCAATACGGGGCCGCCGAAGCCGAGCGCGTTCCCGAAGGGCTGTCCCTCCGCTACGGCGATGTCGGCGCCGCACTCGCCCGGGCTCTTGAGGATGGCCAGCGATACCGGGTCCACCACGGCCACGAGCAGGGCGCCGGCGGCGCGGGCCAGATCGGCCACGGCCTCGAAGTCCTCTATGATCCCATAGAAGTTGGGGCTTTGAACGATGACCGCCGCCGTTTGATCGTCAATCAAGCCCTTCAGAGCGTCCAGGTCGGTGATGCCGGAGCCGGTGCGGGGGGCGATCTCGACGGGCATGCCCAGACCGAGGTTGTACGTGTCGAGCACCTGCCGGTAATGCGGGTTGACCGTGATGGAGAGGACGATCTTCTCACGCTTCTGCTGAATCGATCGGGCCATCAGCGCGGCCTCGGCTACCGCCGATGCGCCGTCGTACATCGATGCGTTGGCAACATCCAGCCCCATCAGCTCGCAGACCATGCTCTGGAACTCGTAGATCGACTGCAACGTCCCCTGGCTGACCTCGGCCTGGTAAGGCGTGTAGGCCGTGTAGAACTCGCTGCGCCGGATCAGGTGGTCTACGATGGCCGGAACGTGATGATCGTAGTAGCCTGCGCCGGCGAAACAGAGGAGGTGCCGGCTATCGTTGGCGAGCTGCTGCAGTGTATGCAGGGCCTCCCACTCAGATAGAGCGGCTGGCAGGTCGAGGGGTTCGCTGCGGCGGAATTTCTCGGGTATATCGGCGAACAGCTCGTCCTCGGACGATACTCCGATCGTGCGGAGCATCTCCTGACGATCCGCCTCCGAGTGCGGGACGAAACTCATA